>Ga0335398_10002846_pt1 | contig 26407 bp, 25 predicted proteins | sample BON03_FD_205742 | JGI IMG/M metagenome (GOLD analysis project Ga0335398, IMG submission 205742) | Freshwater microbial communities from Lake Bonney liftoff mats and glacier meltwater in Antarctica - BON-03 (spades assembly) (version 2) | ecosystem: Environmental > Aquatic > Freshwater > Ice >... | reverse complement strand
ACACGAAGGCCGACGAGGGCGAGTACATCGATGACAACGGCACCGCTCTGCTCATCGGCGAACTGTTCCCGCCGATGGATCATCCGACGTTGGGCGTTCTGCAGGCTGCGGCACCGGCACCGGCACCTGAGTCGCCAGGTTCCCAGAACCCGACCGAGGACGCTGTGGCGACGCCAGCTGCAGAGGCTGAAGGTCAGGGTGGCATGTCGCCGGGTGGCGATCGCACGTCACTGCGCCTGAGCGATGCCGACGAGGCACTGATCGCGGCGGCTGTCGTTGCGCACCCGAACGTCGTCGTGTCGGTGCAGTGCGGTTCAGCCGTGGTGATGCCCTGGGCCGAGTCGGTGTCGGTGGTGCTCGTGAGCTGGTACGGCGGTGTCGAGGGAGGTTCGGCATTGGCCGACGTGCTTGTTGGCGACGCCGAACCGGGTGGCCGCCTGCCGTTTGCGATTCCCACGGATCCAAACCATCTGGTCGACTTTGACAAGGACGCGACGCACGCGAACTACGACCTCTTGCACGGCCAGTGGAAGCTTGACCGAGATGGGAACACAGCGCATTTTCCGTTCGGCGCTGGCAACGGCTACTCGACGTTTTCGATCGACGCTGCCCACGGGACAGATGCTGGCGCAGGTGTCGAATTCTTGATGACCAACACAGGTGATCGAGCGGGTTCGACGGTGGTGTTCGTTGACGCAGGCCTTCCAGTGAGCGCCCATCTCCGTCCGGCGCACCGGCTGATCGGCTTCGCTCGAGTGGATGCGCTCGCAGGTGAGACGACCACGGCAACGATCGACCTCGACTGGTCGATGACCGACCTCCGGATCGACGGCGACTGGTTGACCGAGCCAGGTGAGTACGTCGTGACGGTCGGTCAGTTCGCGGGTGACCCAGCAGCGATTTCGTTCCTGATCCCTCGCGGCGAGTCAACCGGCTGAGGGTCGGAGCGCATCGAGGCGGTTACCCTTCGCGGAATGCAGAAGCCTGAAATCACCATCCCCGCCGAAGATCCGCCAGCGGAGCTCGTCGTCGACGACATCACCGTCGGTGATGGCGACGAGGCTGTTGCGGGCCGTGCAGTCACCGTTCACTATGTAGGCGTCTCCTGGTCGACGGGTGTCGAATTCGATGCCTCGTGGAACCGTATGGAGCCCTTCCAGTTCGGCCTCGGCCAGAGCCAGGTCATCCAGGGCTGGGACGAAGGCGTCCAGGGGATGAAGGTCGGCGGTCGACGCCGTCTCACCATCCCGCCGCACATGGGCTACGGCGCAGCAGGCGCAGGTGGCCTCATTGCCGGCAACGAGACGCTTGTCTTCGTTGTCGATCTCCTCGGCGTCGGCTGACTCAGGGTTCGAGCACGACCCAGCCGCGACGTTGCAGTTCGGCCGCGAGCTCTTCAACGGGTACATCGCTCAGTGGTGAGGTCTTCGCCGGGGGAGTGTTGGGCCGTTTGGCAGCCGTCGTACGCGGCGAAGGTTTGGCCGCGGCAGGTTTCGGGGCTCTGGCCGCTGGGGGAGGACGTGATCCCGGGGGAGGTCCGTCGCCGTGGATCTCGGTGTGGAGCCGCTCGATGAACTCGTCGGCTTCTCCACTGGTGAACTTGCCATTTGCCTGACGTTGCGAGAATCCCATTGGTCCGCGGGCATCACGATAGTCGGAGTGCCCTGCGGCTTCGAGGAGCTCGAGGAGCTCTCGGAGTTGCTTGCCGTTCGCTGGTGGACCGGACGATTGACCAAACGCCATGCCGCACTCTCCCACACGGCAGCGGCGAGTGGTCGTCCTTGGCGTCGACCAATCCTGACCGGTGATCAGATCGAGTAGATCTCGTATTCAACACCGTCGGGCGTGGTCGTGCCGATGGCGACACAGAACAGGTTGTTGAGCCAGCTATAGCGTTCGTCGCCTGTCTCGAATCGTGGGGCGGTACGGATGCTGGCGGTGCCGTCCTCGTTGCGGGTGCCGAACCCGGTGTAGGTGACGTAGATGTCAGCGCCGTCGTCAGTTCGAAGTGAGAGGCGGACGTCGAGCGCAAAGCCTCCGTTGGCAAGAATGGTCAGCCAATCGCCAGCGGCGACTCCGTCGGGGATGGCTGCGTTGATCTTCGGCCCGACGAACGTGCCGCTGGAAACTGTGGCCACGACCTTCGTGCCGAATGGGCCGCCAGCGACCATTGGCCGCTCCACGTCGTTCGTGCGAGCCGAGAGGGTGCCGATGTGTGTAGCGGGAAGTGCGTCGAGAGTCATCGGCCGAACGTAAACGGTCCGACATCATTCGAACGATGTGGGCTACTGATGCGGGAACGCAATGTCGGGACAGCACGTCGGCGGAATCGGATCCCTGACCCCTCGCTCAGCAGATGTTTCTGCCGAACTGAGGCGATCAGGTGAACTCGATTGGAGCGGGTGAGGGGAATCGAACCCCTGTAGTCAGGTTGGAAACCTGAGGTTCTACCATTGAACTACACCCGCATGGTGTGACAAGCATAGCGGCCCAGAGCGCGACGGTGACCTGTCGATCCGACTACTCGGCGGAAGTAAGCGGGTTGAGCTGCGCAGCAAATGAGCTGTGCCACACGTGGCGGATTCGCTCAAGGCCATGGCCGAGGAGGCGGCGTTGGTAGTCGTATGCCTCGAAACTCGTGAGCACCATGAGGGCGTCGAGGAGCATCTCTCGATCGGGTGAGTGGTCGCACTCGGGGGCGAAGTGTTCGGCCAACTGTGACCGGATGATGCACGTCAGCGCTCGCAGGCCTTCCTCGATTGCTGGGATCTTCTGTGCCTTGATGTGAGCGACTCGACTGACGGCGTAGGCCGTCGAGTGAACCCGCAGCCTGGTCTCGACGTAGACGTCGATCCGGCGTTCAAGGGGGCCGACACCGAGGTCGGTGATTGCTCGCAGCGGCATTGTTTCGTGAACTGCGTGATCGACTGTCAGCCGAACAAGATCGTTGAGGTCATCGAAGTAACGAAAGACTGACCGGTGCGAGACGCCCGCGCGGTCAGCAATTTCTGGAACGCTCGGATCGAGCGACCCTTCACGAATGAGCTGGAACAGTGAGATGATGACAGCGGTGCGGTTGCGAGATCGACGAAGTGAACGGCCGTCGAACTCATTGCCAGTTGTGACCACGTCGTTGCCCGCAGCGAGGCCGACCAAGTCACGGGGGAGAGGAGCCGTGAAGCTGCTCATCCCCCGGTCGATGATCTGTTCAGTGATCGCAGCCGCGTCGGCAGTCGAAACCGTCGCGGCCCACTCGCGGTGCTCAAGGCGCGTGGGCGTTGCTGTCGAACCCAAAGCAGCTTGCATCTCCATAAGATAGAGCAGTAATGGGCGGTTTGGTGAGTTGACATCGAAGACTTGCTCATCAACCGACAACACCTCCCGCATGGCCGCGCAGTGGCATTGAGCTGGGGTGGAGCAAGTATTGGCAGAAATATGACTTATGATCCCACCGCTGACTTGCTGGTTCGTGTCCGCAAACTGCTGGACAAGGCAGAGGGAACGAGCAACGCTCACGAGGCCGATGCATTCTCACGCAAAGCAGCACAAATAATTGCGACGCACCGGATCGATCCGGCCCGACTCGTCGAGATCGACCTGTCTGATGAACTCCGTGTCCGCGAATTCGAACTCGGGAGAGGGGCCTATGTGCGGGCGCGTCTGTCGCTTCTGCAATCCGTCGCCGAGGTGCATGATGTGCGCGTGGTCTTCGAGTCGCGACCCGACGGCACGGTTGCGATGGCAGCGGGCTTTCGGAGCGATCTTGACGTTGTCGAGGTGCTCTACAACTCGCTCCACCAGCAGGCGGCGTCGCAGATGGCGCGTGAACGTCGAGGGACACCAGCAGCGACCCAACGCTTCCGACGGTCGTTCCTTTTCGGGTTTGCCGAGAAGATCAGGCAAACACTGAGAGATTCGCAGGCGGTTGCCGCAGGCTCAGTGCGGGCCGTCGATGATTCGGGACGCCGTGAGCTTGCCGTACTGAGCCGAAACGCTCGGATCGATGATTTTGCAGGGACGGCTTTCGGTCGGGTGCGTACGGCTCGGGCGCCGAGTGCGGCCCAAGCAGGTGGTTGGGACGCCGGTTCAGTCGCCGCCAGCCGAGCGGACGTCGGAAGATCGAGGCTTTCTGGTCGACGCAGCATCGGGCGCGGCAAGCAATGAGCGACTCGGACCGCCTCGCGCTGTACGCAGCAGAGTTGGCGGCGTTCGACGGTACCGACCTCGAAGCGGCCCGGCCGTTTGATCAGGTACGAATGCTCATAGACGCTGTTGTGGCCGACCCGTGGTGGCCTGGCGGGGGAGTGGAGGTTCGAGCCGCCCGGTCGGATGCCCAATCGTCGAGCACTCGGTGCGCCGCCTCTGGCGGAGGCTCGGGCACGATCCGCCTAGCTGCCTCACAGACCACGATCGCTACGGCGGCGCACGAACTTGCGCACGTCCTCGCTGGTCCGGAGAACGGGCACGGCGCGCTGTATCGCCGGGCGTACCTCGACGTGGTGCGGGTAATGACGAATATCGACTCGACCGACCGTCGCCTCGACCTCCACGTCAACCAACTCACCGAGGCGTTCGGCGCTGCTGGGCTGGATGTGGGGACACGCCGTTGGCCCGCGCCGCCGGCTGGAACAGGCAGCGCGTTTGCGCTCTAACTCTCGTTAGGCTCCTCAGGCCCATCAGGGCGGATACGGGGTGTAGCGCAGCTTGGTTAGCGCGCCTGCTTTGGGAGCAGGAGGCCGGGAGTTCGAATCTCCCCACCCCGACCACAACTGGTTGATCTCGCGTCGGCGAGGTATCACGGATGTATCAGGTCGACGGGCCTCACACGTGGGGTTCGAGTCTCCCGGTTCGCCGATCGTTGGCTACAGCGGAGAGCAGGGAGGTGCCGCCGTTCTGTCCTGTCATTACTGAGCGTGGTCAAGTCGGAGAACACCGATTGCAGGTAGGAGTGTTAGTGTATACACTAACACTTATGACAATCTCTGCGATGATTCGAAATGAGCGGGATGCTCTGGGTTTGTCGATTCGCGACCTCGCCGCGCTGGCAGGGATCTCGTATCCGACAATTTCGCGGATCGAGAACGGTCATGAAGACCCGCGTTGGGACACGTTGACGAAGATTTCGGCAGCGCTCGGCAAGACGCTCGTTCCCACGTTCGAGACACGACCGATCCTGCGGCTCGCGGAGATCGACATCGATGGCACCACCGGCGAGCCGAATTGGACCTTGCTGCGCTCGTTCGCTGATCAGATCACGTTGCACCCCGAGTGGACCGCAGCCGCGATCGCAGACGTCCCATCATCGGGTTCGTCGTTTATGTCGAATCTGCTCGCCGCGATCGCTGAGAGGCTTGCGGATAACGCGAGGATACAGCGGCCAGGCTGGACGAAACAGGTTGCAGCGCTCGAGTCGCCGTGGGCAGCGCCGGCGACGCCGCGGCGACGGGCGATGAACGCCGAGAACACGCCGGCTCAGTTCGCTGCACGCCGAATCACATTGCCTGAGCGGGCGATCTGGCGTGATCGAGAACTGATCCCGACATGACGTTGCTCGACGGCGAAGCGATCAAAGCGCTTATTGTTGAGGTCGCAGCCGAGCTCGACGATCAGGTCGAGCGAACGATCATCATCGTCGGAGGATCACTGCTCGCATGGCACGGTCTCCGCGACGCGACCGAAGACGTCGACTCGATTCGTCGGCTCGATGACGCACTGCGTCACGCGGTCAAGACAGTCGCAGCGCGTCACGGACTGGCGGCCAACTGGTTGAACGATCACGCGGCGCCGTGGGCGCCGGCCACGCTCGATGCGAACGCGTGTGAGGTGTTGTTCGAGCAGGGCCAGCTGCGCGTGCTGGGTCTGCCGCTGCGCGACATCTTTTTGATGAAACTCAACCGTGGTGATCCGCTGGACTTGGTCGACATGCGATCTATCTGGCCGCTGGTGCGCGGTGAGTTCGCATCGTCGGCGGAGGTGCTGGCGGCGTATTACGCAGCGTTCCCGAACGAAGACCCTGCAGACGACCCGTACCTCGGAGCCTTCGTCGTCACGGAACTTGAGAAGGGCGGGTTCGCTCTTCTATTGGAGTGAACGCTTCGACGCGGCCACTAGTTGTTCCCGTCGGAACGCCGGAGGGGATGTATCAGCGATGTATCAGTTCGGGGAGCACTGGGCTGTGTTGGCCTGTCCGGATGGTGTCGGTCTGTGCGGACATCACCCCAGCTAGATCACTACGTTTCGACAGCTTCCGGTATAAGCCGGTACTCACCGGTACCCCCGTCTTTCGGCTTTGGGAGCAGGAGGCAGGGAGTTCGAATCTCCCCACCCCGACCAGTGTTGACGGGGCGGTCGCCGACGAGCCGTCTGCCCGATGTGTCGATGTATCACGGATGTATCAGGCTTCGTATCGGTCTACGTCATCGGCCTCGGTTGAGCGGGACATCCTCGGCGGGCGGTGTGATTGCCCCATGTCCACTCATGGGCCTGGGAGCGAGCTCGACGTACGGAAATGAGCGTCGTCACCGTTCGCTCTACGACGTGAAGTGAGTGACTCGACGTAGGCCTCCAGAATCCGATCTTGTTCGATGTACTAAATTTGATACACTCGTCTCGTGAAAGTGAGTGATGTTCTGACCCAAGAGCGAGCCCGCGTTGGGGTGACTCAGGCGGAGCTGTCGCGCGCCACGGGTGTGAGTCGGCCGTTGGTCAGTTCGTACGAGCACGACAGAAACAGCCCGAGCGTCGATCAGATGACTCGGTTGCTCTCGCCGCTTGGGTTGGAGCTGAGGGTTCAGCCGCTGATGACGAGGGAGGATCGTCGCTCGCTCGGGTTCGCTCTTCGCGTCGTCACGCACTTGCGAGGCGATCCTGAGGGAACGCTTCGGCGGGCTCGGGCACAGCTCGTACGTCAGCGAGATCGAACGACCGACAACGAGTTGCCGTGGCTTGACGTGTGGGAGTCGATCTTGAGTTTGCCGGTTGGCGTGGTCTGTGGCGTCATTTCCGATGAAGGTGAGTTCGCTCGTGATCTCCGGCAGTCGTCACCGCTGACGGTGGTGTTGAATGACGACGAGCGACTCGAGGTCATTCGTGAAACGAAGTGAGCTGAGCCATATCATCCGCGCGGCGGCACGGATTCTCGACGACCCGAACATTGTCGTGATTGGTTCGCAGTCCATTCTCGCGTCGTATCCCGAGGCCACGCTGCCCGCCGAACTGTTGATGTCGATTGAGGCCGATCTGCTGCCGCGTGGTGGCGACGACGACGCGGACATGATCGACGGAGCGATCGGCGAAGGTTCGAGCTTCCACGAGGAGTTCGGAATCTACGGACAAGGCGTCGGCGTCGCGACCGCTGTCCTTCCAGGCGACTGGCGGGACCGTCTCGTTCCCCTCACCGATGCAGCGACCGGTGCAATCGGATGGTGTCTCGACCCGCACGACCTCTGTGCAGCGAAGCTCATCGCGGGACGCGAGAAGGACCTTGAGTTCGTCGAGGCTGCAGTCGTTCACCGGCTGATCGATCCGATGTTGGTCGTTGAACGCCTCTCGGATGTCGATGACCTACGCGTTGAAATGGCTCGGTCGCGCGCTCAGCGAATGGAGCCGAGGGGCATGCCAGCGAGCGAGCGAGTGAAGTGGAGGCGGCAACGGGAGATGGCGTTGCGTCAACGACGCGAATCTGCCGAGCCGATCGATTGGTACGGCGAACACCGGTGAGTTGCGAGCCATCCATCGGGACGCCGATGTATCAGCGATGTATCAGTTCGGCGAGCACCGGGCTGTGTTGGGCTGTCCGGCCTGTGTCGGTCTGTGCGCCCATCGCACCAGCTAGATCACTACATACGAGCACCAATTGGTACGGACTGGTACACCCCGGTACCCCCGTTTTTCGGCTTTGGGAGCAGGAGGCCGGGAGTTCGAATCTCCCCACCCCGACCACTTCGGAGTTCAGTCGTCTGGCTCACTGGCGCTGTCGGCGCAGAACTCCGAGGTTCGCCAGGCGGTTGGGTCCGGCACGCATCGGTACGTGAGGGATTTCGTCGACCACTCGATTGACGCAAGGTCGCGACCGTGCTCGAGTCGTAAGGCGCCCGTCGAGCCCGACAAATGGATTCGTTCGTCGCCCACGGCCGCGCCGGTCGCCAAGCGGACCTTGATCGATTCGATGGGGCCGGGGGCCTCGATGAAGTGCCACGTATCGAATCCGCTTTTGATAGAGAGCAGCGACCGGATCTCGTTGGGCGCCATGTTCTCGGCGGGTTGCCGTTCGCATCGCGCAGTGCTGGGCCGAAAATCGTCGGGTTCGAAGTCGGTCCGGGCGAGCCCGATACAGATACGGTCGCCCTTCCAGACCATCGGGGCGGGAAATCCGGCGCGCAACTCGCCGGCGGTGGGTGCGAGCGGCTCCCATCCGTCGAACGCTGCTTGCTCGAGCACGAATGACCCAGTTGGCGTCGCTTGGGCACCCTTGTGTGATGTGGGCTCAGAGACGAGGAGTACCGCGAGAGCGATAACGGCCGCGAGCAGTGCACCAGTGCCGACCAAGACCCAACGAACGCCTGCAACCGAGCTGACGCTCTCACCGGTTGGCTCGCGGTCAAAGACGATCTCCACCTCACGAGCATCGACGATCACTCACCTGCAAACAACCACTGTTTGGTTTTTCTCATCGCACAATCGTCCTCATCGCGCAATCGCGCAATCGCGCAATCGCGCAAATGGCAGCAAGGCAACGTAGACCGGCCTGGTGGGCATTTACCCCTGATTGGAGTTGTTCCGAAGATCTCGGGAACTGGATGTCCGCTTGGAGCGTCCAAAGGGGACACGACGCAGGCCATGCGTCAATCAACCAGGAGATAACTCATGTATCAGAACATGCGCCGGAGCCCACGAATGATCTTCGCGGCGTCCGTCGTACTCGCGGGACTCGGTATCGCATCATGCGGATCGGCACCGAAACAAGAACAGTCAGCTGCCGTCCCTGCAACAGCAGCCGACGTCACAAACACCAACCCCGTCATCTTGTCAGCTACCGATGGGCTCGCAGCACGCAACAGTGCGCCAGTTCGAAGCGGCGCACCAGACGCAAAGATCGCTTCGACTTCGAGCCTTGCGGCCGACAGCATGATGGTTGATCCGAGCTGGGGTTGCGGTGTGTACGAGCCGAGTGCTGCCGAGATCGTTGAGTCGAATGCGATTTCCGAGGCGTTCGCCGCGGGTCTTGATCGCTACGGCGTCGCCTACGAGCGAGTGACCGATGATTTCGGTTTCGTGCAGATCAGTCTCGACCCGTTTGACGTCGTCGCCCAGTCGGTGAGCCAGAGCTTCTGGATTGCCCGCTACCCCTTGGAAGTCATTTCCCAGGAAGACCTTGCTGCCCAGGTCGCTCAGAACGACGTCGTTGCCGAACAACTCGACAAAGCCCAAGTTGCCTACACCAGGACGACCGACGAGCAGGATTACGAGTCGATCGACTACGACTACGACGACCCAGCTGCGCAGGCTGCCGTCGACGCAGCCTGGCTGATCATCTCACCCCCGCAGCCACCTGACGCGGAGACACTCGCTGTCATCGTCAAGGAGAACGAAGCGGTAGCCACAGCATTCGATGCTGCCGGTGTCGTCTATGAGCGCTTTGCCGACGAACTTGGATGGCAATGGCTCGAGTGGGACTACGAGGATCAGTCCATCAACGACATCGCGGCAGCGGCGTACGAACAGCTCTACCCGCCGGTGGCCATCGATCCAATCGAGCAGTGTGTTGCGGTCGATGTGTTGCCTGACGATAGTGAGGCAATCGATCCTGCCACCTCCGGCGTTGTCGATGACGTGGCGGACGACCTGACGACCGATGTCGTGCCAATGGAAGCCGACAGCGAGCCCTCAGCCGATGACATTGCTCGGGGCGACGCAGAGATTGCGGCGATGACCGAGGGTTTCACCACCGCTGGAGTCACCTTCGAAGTCCAGGGCGAATCGCCGTGGCAATCGGTGACCTTCGACCTGACGAATGACGCAGGGGTGCCTGTCGTCCAGGCAATCATCGCCACACGCGGCTGAAATCTGGTACTTCGGTCGTTCGGCGCGTCGCCGCAATCGGCGCAGAACTCGGAGGTACCGATGTTCGCCAGGCAGATGAATCTGGCAAGCATCGGTACCTGAGAGATTTCGTGGACCACTCGTTGGACGCCGGGTCGCACGCGGCCGACAGCCTGCGGCTCGCACCGAGTGAGCGCTTCGTCAACTGGCAGCAAGATTCCTTCGGCAATTTCACGGCCCGACTGGTGTTTCCTGAGCCGGCCAAGGCATTTCCATTTGCCTACGAACCGCAGCTCGCCAGAGACCTCGAGCTGTACCTCCAGCCCGAGGGGCCAGCCGGCCCTGAGCTGACGAAGTGGCTCTCCGGTGTTCGGCTACCCGACGGCGGCATCGCGATTGCCGGCTTCCTCGTCGAATTGAACCGGCGCCTCTACAACGACATCGCCTATTCGATCCGAATGGAACCAGGCGTGCAGACACCCGAGGACACCCTCACGCGCGGCATCGGGTCGTGCCGCGACACAGGCTGGGTTGGCCTCGACCCAACGTCCGGTCTTTTTGCAGGTGAGGGTCACATCCCACCCGCGTGCACCCCACACCAGACGACGACGGCGCCGATTTCGGGCCGGACCAACTTCGCCGAGGTGGAGTTCGACTTCTCGAACGTTGTCCGCCGCGTTCGCGAGGACCCTCGCGTCACCTTGCCGTACACGCCGGAACAATGGGCGCGCATCGACAAGCTCGGCGAGAAAGTCGACGAACGACTCGAAGCGGGCGACGTCAGGCTGACGATGCGCGGTGAGCCCACCTTTGTCTTCATCGACGACATGGAGGGCGCGCAGTGGAACACCGCAGCCGACGGCCACGACAAGCGGGTGCTGGCGTATGAATTGGCTCAGCAGATGCACGACAAATCCACCACCGGCGGGTTGATCCAGCATGGCCAGAGCAAGTGGTACCCCGGGGAACCACTTCCTCGGTGGCAAATGGGCATCGTGTGGCGAAACGACGACAAACCCTTGTGGGCGCGAGGCGACCTGCTTGCAGACCCCGCGCAGCAGGGCACAGCGACCGTCGAGGATGCGCAACGTTTCGCCGACGCGATCGCTGCAGGCTTCGGAATCGACACTGATCGGGTCATCCCGGCATTCGAGGATCCAATCGACCAGGTCGGGCGTGAGGCGCGGCTTCCTGGCGGAGATCCGCCGACGGCCGACGCCGAACCTGCCGACGTCGATCAGATCGACGAGCTTGACGCCCGAGTCCGGCTGGTCGAACGGCTCCGCGGGCCGGTGACCACCGACCCGACCGGATTCGTCATCCCGCGGCATCCCGCACAAGACGGCACTGGGTGGCGTACGGCCTCGTGGAACCTGCGACGCGAGCGCATGTGCTTGATCGCTGGCGACTCACCCCTCGGTCTTCGGCTCCCGACGGCCATCTCCGTGTCGTTCTTCCACCACTCGAAAACGCCGACCACGCAGTCGAGCTGCAGAGCGTTGTCGAGGCGGTTGCCAGCGAACTCGAATGCGCCGTCGTGATCGAGGGGTACCCGCTGCCACGCGACCCGCGACTCGGCACGTTGATCGTCACGCCGGACACCGGCGTCATCGAAGTGAACGTGCAACCCACCTCGTCATGGAGGGGAATTTGGCACCTCATCGAGACGCTGCATGAACAAGCCAGGCTCACGCGGCTCGGCACCGAGAAGTTCACTCTCGACGGCAGCCACACCGGCACTGGCGGCGGCAACCATGTCACCCTTGGCGGAGCCACACCGGCCGACAGCCCGATGCTGCGCCGCCCCGACCTACTTGCGAGCATGGTCACCTTCTGGCAGCACCATCCTGCGATGTCGTATCTGTTCTCTGGCCAGTTCATTGGGCCCACCAGCCAGGCTTCTCGCGTTGATAAGGGTCGCGTCGACACGGTCTACGGCCTCGAAATCGCCTTCGTCGAACTCCGCCGGCAAGGTGACGACGTGCCGCCGTGGTTGGTCGACCGCCTGCTCCGGCATGTACTCGTCGACCTCACCGGCAACACTCACCGTTCCGAGTTTTGCGTCGACAAACTCTTTAGCCCCGACAGCGATCGTGGCCGATTGGGCACCGTGGCGCTTCGAGCCTTCGAGATGGCGCCGTATCCGCAGATGGCACTGGTCCAGTCGTTGCTTGTCCGCGCGCTGGTCGCCCGATTCTGGGACGAGCCCTACGCTGGTCGCCTCGTGCGGTGGGGGACAGATCTGTCTGACCGATACCTCCTGCCCTGGTACGTCGACTTGTCGGTCGAACGGATGCAGGTGCTGGTCGAAGGGTTCAACGAGGCTCGCCACATCCTGACTTGCAACGGCATACCGGTGCCGTTGCACACCACCAGCACGCCCGGCACCGGTGTCGCGGGAATCCGTTTCGAGGCTTGGGCACCGTGGTCCGCGTTGCGCCCGACCATCGACGCACATGGTCCGCTTGTGTTCGATCTCATCGATCGCTGGAGTTCGAAGTCCGTCGGTGGCTGCACCTACGAGGTGTCGCATCCCGCCGGGCGCTCGTACGACACGTTCCAGGTGAACGCGGCCGAGGCCGAGGCACGCCGGTGCAGCAGATTCTTCCAGCATGGCCACACACCAGGTACCGCCGATGTCCCCGAACTCGACGGGCTCGCCGAACCGTCCAACGTGAGTGCGCCCGAACCTGGACCTTCGCCGCCCCTGGACGTCACGCACAGCGGCCCAGGCCGGTGCTGACTATCTGGACATGGTCGAGTTCTCGCTCGACTCACCGCTCGTCAAACGATCGCAGCAACTCGCCGATTACGCACGGTCGTCGTTTGATGGCAACATCTCGCTGGCCGACAGCGTGAATGCGTTCTGCGCCCGGGTGCACGTCGACTTCGAGTTCGACGCCACTGCAACAGAGGTCGACACGCCGCTCGCCGACGTGTTGAAGATGCGCAAGGGTGTCTGCCAGGACTTTGCGCACGTCATGATCGGGTCGCTGCGGTCGATTGGTCTGTCGGCGTGCTACGTCAGTGGCTATCTCGAAACCGAGCCACCGCCGGGCCAACCGCGCCTGACCGGAGTCGACCGCACCCATGCCTGGGTTGGCGTCTCTCTCGACGGCGGTCGTTGGATCGGTATCGACCCGACCAACAACCAACTTGCCGGTCCGAGGTATGTCACTGCCGCCCGCGGTCGTGACTATTCGGACGTGCCGCCGCTCAAGGGGGTCATCTTCACCGATGCCGAAGAGAGCCGACTCACCGTGTCGGTAGATGTGGCCGCGCAGTAGGCAGCGAGGTCGCGATGCACTCGTGACCAGTTTTCATGGTCGTGTGCAACGAAGCGGTAGTTTGCTGGTCAAGGCATGAGCGGCGACTTCCAACCAGCACCTTCCGCTCGTCGGTCAGTCACGGCTCATCTCGAGGTGTTCGTCGCCGAGGAGTCAGACCTCGTGCTCGCCATCAATGCTGCCGATGGACACTTTTTCTGGGACGAGCAGTTGTTGGTGAGCCTCGATGGTGTCCCGATCAACGCCATGCCGGACGGCCATCTCTGCTTTCTCGAGAACGTGGGGCGAGGCCTGCTGCTCATCGATTACCAGGCGACCGTGCTCGGCGATGCGCCGCGGGCAACGGCGACGATTCACGATGTGTTTCAGTACATCCGGCCGAGCCGCTACTGCGAGTCGGATCGCCTCGGCCCGTTGGCCCGGGCCGAATTCGACGGGCTCGTTGGCGCAGACCTTCTCGCTGCAGTGTCGAGCTGGGTCGGCGTCAACATCGCTTATGTGACTGGTTCCTCGCGCCCGATCGATGGTGCGGTCGCAACTTTGCTCGCGCGCGAAGGCGTGTGTCGAGACTTCGCCCACCTGACAGCGGCGCTGCTCCGTGCGAACAACGTTGCTGCCCGCGTGGTGTCGGTGTATGCCCCAGGACTCATGCCGATGGACTTCCACGTCGTGACCGAGGCATGTCTCGACGGAGCCTGGTACGTGGTCGACCCGACGTGTCTCGCGCCGCGTGAGTCGATGGTGCGAATCGCAACCGGAGCCGACGCATCGGATGTCGCGTTCCTCACCACCCTGCGCGGCGTGGTCGAACTCAACCACATGTCGGTGTCGGCGACCACGGACTCCGACTTGCAGAGCGACGACATCACACAACTGGCATGGCTGCGTTAGAGAGAAGGTCGTCAGTCTGACGCGCTCGACGAGGCGGTGGTGGTGGCAGCGGTGCGCCTACGCGACGCTGACGAGCAGTCCGGCGCCCCAGGCGAACAACCCGACCCCGAGTGCTCGGGTGAGGCCATCGCTCGGCACCAGTTTCTCGAGGAGGACGACCGCCGCGACGAGCGCGATCCACCAGAGGTTCATCACGCCGAGCACGAACAGCAGGGTCATCAGCGCCCAGCAGCATCCGATGCACAGCGAGCCGTGGTGGACCCCCATCACGACCGCGCCGCCACGGCCGGGTCGCCAGCTGGTCAGGAGAAATCCGAGGGGTGTCCGGCACTTGCTCAGGCAGGCATTCTTGACCCTGCTGAATTGATAGGCACCCGCACCGAGGAGCAGGAGTCCGCCGAGCCAGCGGCTCGTCGACACGCCCATTGCATTGACGAGTACAGCGTCGTGCAAGGCCCACTGGGCGCCCGCCGCCAGTGCCGCAAAGCAGGACCACGCCGTGAGGTATCCCACGACGAACAACGGTGTCGAGCCGTGCAGTTGGGCCCGCTCGGAACGGACCGAGCGGGCGTAGGCCGTGATCATCGGCGCAGCCGACGGCAGCATCATCCCCGCCATCATCACCGCCCACATGGTCCACATGAGCAAGGCATCCGGGCGCGTCCACGATGCGGTCATCGGCATTGCGAGCGGTGAATTCATGTCGCCCATCCGGACGCTGAGCAGGAAGAGGTACGCCCAGCACAGCGCCGTGATGACAACAAGGCCGACCGGGACGAGCAGCCGGGTCCGATTCGGAGAACGCGTGAGCAGCGCGGTCATCGCTCAGCCCTGGTATTGGAACGGTGAGATGAAGCCGTTCTTGCCCGAGAGCTCCCACTCGTAGCCATGGTCGCTGTACGTGAAGTGGTCCGAGCGGGCTGTGACTATTTCGTTGCCGGGGGCAACTGCCAGTGGATGGTTCGCGACGGTCACCTGCGCGCCGCCCTGGCCCTCGATCGCGGTCAGTTTCACATCGGCGACCGCGCCGACGGTGAATGTCAGCGTTGATGCATCCGCGTCGAACGTGATCGCCGCGGGAGCGATGCCCTTCACCTCACCGATGTGCCCCGCCAGTACCGCAGGATGGCCGCCGGCGGCACCTGAGAAGATCGCCCCCAGCGCTGCGCCCTGGGCGTCCGTTGCCCGGTCGTCGAGATAGACCGCAACGCGCCACGGCGTCGTTGCCATCGGTCCGCCTGAATACACGGCGAGCGCCACATTGAGGCCGCCGATTGCGACATCGTCGTGGGTTCCCTCGTCGATGTGCCATCCGACGAGAGCGGTGCAGTCGCCTTCGGTCGGCGGGCTCAAGAACACGCACGGACATGCGGCTTCGCAGTTGCATGTTTCGAAATAGGTACCTGACACGTTCCACGTCATAATTGACCTCCGTTATCGTCTCGGCGACCCGTTGTTGGACCACCGACGAGGCCATCGTTCTCCCCAGCCCATGCAAGTCACTGACACTGCGCTTGCAGGACGGTTCGATGGTTTGCAAGCGCGCTGCAAGAGGAGTGCGGGAGACTGCAGGTGTGAGTACACCAGCGGAGCTCCGAGTCCTCGGCGGTCTCGAACTGCACCGATGCGGTGAGGTGGTGCCAATTGGTGGGCCGAAGGCGCAGCTGCTGTCGTCGATCCTCGTCGCCCAATGCGGCGCCCGCCTGTCGGTGGACCGACTGGTCGAAGCGCTCTGGGCCGACGATGCTCCGAAGTCGGCGACGGCAACGATCCAGAGTTCCGTCTCCCGCCTGCGTTCGATCCTGGCACCAGACTTCTCGATCATCCACGACGCAGGCGGCTATCGGTTCGAGACAGGGGCCGGTGAGCTCGACGCGCGTCGATTCGAGCGATTACTCCTTCGATCGCGGACCGTCGAACCGATTGCCTGCGCCGAAGCGCTCGACGAGGCGCTCGGGCTCTGGCACGGTCCCGCCTTCGGTGAGTTTGCGGACCGGCCCGAGGTGTGCGGTGAGGCCATTCGGCTCAACGAGCTCAGGTTGGTTGCGACCGACGAGTGGGCCGAAGTCAAGATGAGGACCGATCATCCAGCGACGATGGTCGGCGAACTCGAATCCCTTGTCAGCATGCATCCACTGCGCGAATGCTATTGGCGGCTGCTGATGTTGGCCCTGTATCGCACCGGTCGACAGGCGGAGGCGCTGCGGAGGGCGAGTGAGTTCCGCAAGATGCTTGCCCACGAAGCCGGGCTCGATCCCTCCCCTGCGGTGCGCGAGCTCGAGGCACAGATCCTCGCGGACGACCCGGCACTGCTCGCCCGAGACGCACCGCCTCCGGATCCGAGGGTCAGAATTGGCGCCCCTGCGCTGCTCGGAGCGACATCGTTCATCGGACGCGACCCGGATGTGGCGTCACTCATGGCCGCGATTGAGGAGCAACAACTCATCACGATCACCGGTCCTGGCGGCGTCGGCAAGACCCGCCTGGCGCTGCGTGTCGCCGGAGGCATCATCGACGACTTCGCCGACGGAGTTTCGGTCGTGGAATTTGGTTCCCTGCGTGACCCGGCCGGCACTGCCCAAGTGATCGCCACGGCGCTGGACGTCCAGCAGCGCCAGCACCGCTCAATCGAAGCGACGATCGAGGAATTCCTGGGCCCGAGCCGATCGCTGCTCGTTCTCGACAGCTGCGAACACGTCACCGATGTCCTCGCGCCCCTCGTCGATCGCTTTCGATCCTCATGCCCCGGTCTGAGAATTCTCGCGACGAGCCGGCAGCCGCTGGGGTTGCCGGGGGAGTTCATCGAGTTACTCGCGCCGCTCGCTGTACCGCCAGATGGGTCGGACCTGACCGCGGAGATTGGTCGGTCGGCGGCGGTCGAACTGTTCGTGAGTCGAGCCGCAGCGACAACACCGGGGTTCTCGCTCACTGACGCGAACTCGGTCGCCGTTGCCGAGGTCTGCCGCCGGCTCGACGGCATTCCGCTGGCCTTGGAGTTGGCTGCAGCGCGCCTGCGAACAATCGGTATCGATGCGCTGTCGAGCGGGCTGCACCAACGCATCGAGATGCTGGGCCAGACGCAGCGCGGCGCCGACGGTCGACAACGAACGATCTACGACCTCGTCAAGTGGTCGTACGACCTGCTTGCGCCCGACGAGCAGATTATCTTCGAGCAACTTGCTGTCTTTGCAGGCGGGTTCGACCTCGCCGCAGCCGAATCGGTCTGCGGTGTTACCGACACACCGATGTCCGTCGTCGGTCATGTCGCCAGCCTCGTCGACAAGTCGATGATCGTGCTTGTCGATCCGAGTACGTCGCGCTATCGCGTTCTGGAGCCGCTCCGGGAGTTCGGACTCGATCACCTGCGCAGCCGAGGCTTGTTCGACGCGGCCGAGGAGTGCCATCTGCGCTGGTTCGTCGACCTGGCCGAGCGCGGAGCGGTTGGGTTGGACAGCCCGGAGGAGGCGGTGTGGTCGGCTGCACTCGACCGCGACTTCGCCAACTTTCGCGCTGCGCACCTCACTGCCCTGCAGCGCCAGGACGCCCGCGCCGCGCTGCGGCTCGTATCGTCGCTTCGGGAGTTCGCCATTCGGAGCGTCAACTACGAGATCACGTCGTGGGCCGACGCGTCGACGGCTTTGGATCAGGCGCACGAGACGCCGGACTTTCCCACCGTGCTCGCTGTGGCGGCGTATGGGCGGTTCGTGCGCGGTGACATGCAGACGGCTGTCGACTTGGCGCATCGCGCACTCGAGGTCTCCGGCGGTTCCGAACTCTCGGCCAGCGCCCTCCCTGAGCGGGTGCTCGGCAATGCCCTCTTCTACATGGAGCAGACCGAAGAAGCGATGTATTGGATGGACCGCATGCAATTGTCGGCACGCCAGGCGGGAAGCCCCGGCGGGATCGCCCACGCCTTGTACATGCAGTCGGTCGGCCAGACGAGCGTCGGCGACGAGATCCGCGGGGCTGTCCTGGCCGGTGAGGCGCGAGCTGCCGCCGATGCGGCGGGGTCACCAACCGCTCGCGCACAAGCCGACTATGCGCTGGGTCTCGCGCTCGAGAGCACCGATCCCGTCGAGGCCCTCAAGCTGCTCCAGCGTGCGGCGCGCGTCGGAGCCGAGGCAGGAAACCGGTGGATTGAAGCATTCGCGCTGACCGAAGTGCACTCACTCAGAGCGCACCAGGGGGAGAACATGCTCGCGCTCGTGGGCTACGCAGAGGTCGTTGACACCTGGTATCGGGGAGGCGACTGGGCCAACCAGTGGCTGTCGATCCGCCGGGTGCTCGGAATTCTGGTCGAGCTCGGAGTACTTGAGCCGGCAGCGGTACTGCACGGAGCGTTGGCCGCTGTTGGAGCGGCCGGGGCCATGCCGATCGCGCCGGCGGAGGCCGAACACCTTTCAGGGAGCGTTGCAGCGCTACGGTCGTTGTTGGGACCCGCGACCTTCGCCGACGCTGTCCGAATGGGCGCGTCGCTACGCGACAGGGAGATCGTCACGTTCGTCAAGCAGCAGATCACGGAGCTGACTGATGGCCAACTCGGCTGAGACCGTGCTGACTCAGACTTCTTGCGACCGCCAGTCGCAAAATCGCGAAGAGTGAGCAAGAGTTCAAAACTCAAGGCCGCAGCGTCTGACCGACCGACGACTCCGATTGGCTCGATGAATGACCAATCGCAACCGACCCACATCGATGGTGGTCCGGGCGGGCCAGATGGCGTTTGATCTACTATACGGATGTGAAATCTAGAGACGATCGGGTCTTCAGTGAAGTGCCTGATTTCCTGCGAGTGCTGGTTGCTGACGACGATGTTGTGATGAGCGCGCTGATGGCCGCAGCGCTCAAGGGTGCTGGTTTCGACGTTGTCGTGGTGGCCGACGGGCAGCAAGCAATCAACGAGGCCCAAACGGGAGCTTTCGATGTGATGGTCATCGACGTGCTGATGCCGAGTACGAATGGGCTCCAGGCGACACATGCGCTCCGTTCGTTGCCGAATCGTATGGCGTTGCCGATCATCATGGTCAGCGGTACCGACGATGCACGGTTGCGGTCACAGGCGGCCGATCTCGGCGCCGATGACTTCATTACGAAGCCGTTCTCACCATCTGAGCTGGTAGCTCGGGTACGCGCCGTACTCCGATCAAGATCCGTTGAGGCCAGCCGTGCGCCATGGCCGCCGCCGAGCGCGCAGGCCGTCCAGGCCATTCGGGCCATCCACGCGAGTCGCCATTGTCCCTGGCCGCCTCCCGTTGCGTTGCGAAACGAGCCAAGCCCGTCAGCCGATCAGCCTGTCAGCCGATGATGCGGTCGATGATCGCGCTGTAACCGCGGATCTTTCCGGGCTTGGCGTCGCGGGCTGTCTGCGGGAACGCTCCAACCGACACCACAACCGGATCTGTGCTGTCTGTAGCGTCGAACACGACGACGTCGCTGCTGCTGGTGAGCGCTCCGGTGTGGAGCGGCCCCCACTTGCCTGCAGGCATGACACGCACGCCTTTGCCTCCACGGTTCTGCTCGGGAAGCTCGCCTGGGTCGCAGCGTTTGCCGAATCCCTTCGTCGTGGTGAGGAGGAGCATGTCACCGATGGCCGGGACTCCACCGAAGATGACCTCAGCGTCGGTTTTGATGCCGCGCACGCCCGCCGCTGTCCGACCCATCGGGCGGAGACCGTCAGGAGAGAAGCGAATGCCTTGCCCGTCCGACGTAGCGATCAGGATGTGAGCGTTGTCGTTGAACGCTTCGACGGTCACGACGCGGGCGCCGGCGGCCAGTTTGACGATCGAGATGCCGCCCTTGCGATCGCCGCCTTCGCAGTCTTCGGTCGCAATGCGTTTCACCTGGCCGTCAGACATCACAAGGAGCAGGTCAGCAGGCAGGTGAGGCTCGAGCCACCAGCGAATCGGTTCACCCGCCAGGCCTGGCAACACGCTGGGTGCAGCGGTCGGCTTCTCGCCGACGCTGGCTACCAGGGTGCGGAACAGATGGCCGCTGTCGGTCAGAGCAACGAGCGTCGTCGCGGTCGTGGTGCTGAACGTGTGCAGCGGGACGAGTTTTGGTTTGGCTTTCGAGCCCTGTCCGATTGCTTGCATCCATCCGGAAGCGTCGAGGTAGAGAGTCGTTGGGACGTCGAGGACCATCTGGGCCTTGGACACCTTCGGAGCGCTCTCGGTGGCGATCGTCGTGACCCGCTCGGGGAGGTCTTTGAACGCGTCCATCGTCTCGGTCAACTCGCGTGCGACCTGCGTGCGCTGGCGAGTCTCCGACGACAGCAGCCGCTCGAGTTTCGCCTGCTCGGCTTCGAGGGCCGTTGCTTCGGTCTGAAACTCGATGACGGCGTCCTCGGTGAGCTGGCCGAGGTTCAGGTCGAGGACGGCGTTGGCCTGGGCCTCATCGATCGAGAACCGCTCGATCAAGCGCTCACGGGCAATGGGTCGAGTCTTCGACGTGCGGACGATTCTGATTGTCTCGTCAATGTCGACGAGGACGGCGAGGAACCCGCGCAGCCGGTGGAGGCGTTCTGCGATCTTCGACAACCGATATTCGGAGCGGGACACGACAACACGAATGCGATGTGCGATCCAGGCCTGCAGGGCGCTCCGCAGGTTGTAGAGCCGGACGGTGTCGTTCTCGTCCAGGAAGTGCATCTGAACTTTGTTGGTGACTTGCAGGTTGGTGAATCGCAGCAGGCCGGGGGTGATCATGTCGGCGTTCACGCCGACGGCGAGCTCTACCGAGATACGCGTCTGGCCGTTTGACGATTCGTCGTTGAAGGCAGTGATCCCGGCGAGGTCGCCATTGTCGAGTGCATCTCCGACCTGCGCAATGAACTTCTCGACGGACCCAAGGGTCGTGTCGGCGTACGGCAGCGAGGTGATGATGATCTGTTGACGGCTGCGGCCGACAGGCTCGACGATCCATGCTCCGCGGACCACGATGCGGCCTTGGCCGGAGCGGTAGATGTCGTTGAGTTCGTCGCCGTTGGTGACGGTGCATTCGGACGGGAACGACGGGCCGGGCAGCACGGTCATGAGTTCGTCGATGCTGGCCGACTTGCGGTCGAGGAGCATCAACGCTGCTTGGCACACTTCGCGTGGGTCGTGTGGTGGCAAGTACGAAGACAGGCCGACCGCGATGCCGTTGGCCCCGTTGACGAGCAAGTTGGGATAGGCGGCGGGCAGCACGGTCGGCTCGATGGTTGAGCCTTCGTAATTCTCGACCATGGGGACGACGCCTTGGTCGACCTCGTTGAGCAACATGACGCCGAACTGCCCGAGCCGGGTTTCGGTATAGCGCGGCGCGGCCGGCGAGAAGTCGGGTGAACCGACGTTGCCATGGAAATCCAGGAGGGGCACGAGGTTCGAGAACGGTTGTGCGAGGCGTGCGAGGGCATCAGCGATCGAGGCGTCGCCGTGTGGGTGGAACAACGCCATCGTGTCGCCGACAACGCGGGCGGTCTTGACGAACGGCCGATCGGGTGTGAGCCGCTGGGTCCACATGTCCCACAGGATCCGGCGATGGACTGGCTTCAGCCCGTCGGCGGCGGCAGGGATTGCCCGATCTTCGACGACTGCTCGCGCATAGGCGAAGTAGTCGCGATCGAGTTGGTCCCCAGCTGACAGTTCGATGATCGTCTCGGTGAACTTGACCGCAGCGGCGGTCGTCTTCTTGCGGGCCATCAGTTGGTTCCTCCAACGGTCAGGGATTCGCCGGATCGTTCGAGATACCACGCTTTGCGAAGTTCGGACTTCGGGCCGAAGAGGCGCTCGGCGAGGCGGGCAAGGTTGGCGGGGTCCTCGATATTGACGATGCCGATCTTGCGGTCGGTTCCCATGACGGAGCGGAGTTCATCGGCATCCATCTCACCGAGACCTTTCAAGCGCCCCATGTGGGCCTTGTGGGTGGGATTGTCGGCTCGCCACACGCGCATTGCAGCATCGTCTTCGAGGTAGATCCGCTCGCCCCGATGAACGGTTGTCCAGAGCGGCGGCAGCGCGTAAAACAACCGGCCGGACTCAACGAGGCCCGGGCACCAGGTGTAGAGGAACGCCAGGATGAGTGCGCGGATATGGAGTCCGTCGTCGTCGGCGTCGGCGAGCACGACGAGACGGTCGTAGCGGAGCTTGTCGAGGTCGAAATCGTCGCCGATCCCGCAACCCATCGACAAAATCAGGTCGGCCATCGTCTTCACGACTCGGCTGATCGACTCGCGGTACGAGTTCAACGGCTTGCCGCGCAACGGCAAGATCGCTTGGAATGAAGGGTCGCGGGCGTCGATTGCGGTGCCGCCTGCTGACTCACCCTCGACAAGGAGGAGTTCGGTGGGCCGGTCGGTCTTGAATGTGCAGTCGCGCAGTTTTGCCGGCAGGCCGTTACGAGACTTGGTGCCTTTGCTCAGCAGCGCGCGTACGGCTGCCTGTTCGGCGTTCGACTTGGTTCGGGATCGCATCGATGAGATGGCGAGGTCGACGATCTTCTTCGCCGGCTCCGGATTTTCTTCGAGCCAACGGGCCATGGCGGGCATGACGATTGCCCGTGTTCGAGACGTGGCCTCGGGGTTCATCAGCTTCGACTTCGAGTTCCCGGCGAACTGCGGGCCGGGCAGCATGATGGAGGCGACCATGAGGCCGGCGGCGAAGATGTCGCGTGTATTCGGTTGCGACTCTTTGTCTTTCAACATGTCGCGGTCGCCGATGTATTTCTGGACCGACTCGGTGACAGCGGTTCGGAACCCGTTGATGTGTGTGCCGCCCTCCGGTGTTGCGACGCCGTTTGCGAAACCGATGCTGGTGTCGCGGCCATCGATGGTCCACGCAATCGCAGCATCGATGGTGATGTCGCCGTCGTCGCCTTGGAACGACACGACCGGCACGACGAGGCCGGTGTCGGCGGTCATCTCGGTCACGAGGTCGGCCACGCCGCCATCCGAGCACCACTCGGAGAGTTCTTTGGCGCCGTTGCGGTTGTCGATGACGGCGAACGTGACGCCGGGATGAATGAAGCTCTTGTGGCGGAACCGGTCGGCGATGATGCGCAGCGACCATTGAGGCTGGTCGAATGCGACGCCGTGGTCGTCATGGAACAGGTCGAGGTCGGGCCAGAACCTGATCATGGTGCCGGTATCGCCCTTGGCGCACTTGCGGACAATGTGAATTGGTTCAATTGCAACGCCAGGTTCGGCCTCACCCTTGCGGCTCTTCTTTGTGCCGAGCACGAGGCGGTGGACGTTGCCCTCTCGGCGGACCTCGGCGGCAATTTTGTTGGACAGCGCGGTGACGACGGATGCGCCCACGCCGTGGAGGCCGCCGGAGACCTTGTAGCTGTCGGAATCGAACTTTCCGCCAGCGTTGGTTTCGCACAGCACCACTTCGAGCGCTGATCGACCTTTGTGGGGGCCGTCTTTCATGTTCCCGACCGGGACGCCTCGACCGTTGTCGTGGACTGAGACGGAGCCGTCGCGGTGCAACGTGGCTTCGATGCGGTTGCCGTGCCCGGCCATTGCTTCGTCGACGGAGTTGTCGACAATCTCCCAGATGAGGTGGTGGAGCCCGGTGACTCCAACGCCAGCAGACCCCAGATACATGAGGGGCCTGGCCCTGACATGGCTGAGGCCGCTGAGGGCTTGAATCTGGTCGGCTTCGTATGTGTTGTTGGTATTCATTTCAATGGGTGAGAGTACGAGCCCACCGCTCCTCCTGGAACGATGGTGACCAAGTGATTCGCTGGCGCCCCTCCGACGCCACACTCTGTCGTGGTCGCGCTCGTCGAACTGCGATAGTTCCTGTACTTCGCTGACACCCCTGCCTGCGGCTTGACCGCGCTCGGGTTTGTCACAGAGTTGCAGGGCTCGGGCCCCTACGATTCTCGTGATGACGGAGCGCAGCGAGTGGACCAGAATCATCGAAGAGGATCCGGAGCACTCGCAGCGATACATCCAGAAATTTCGGGACCTTGCGGCGGAGGGGTTTGATCTCGGGGGCGAGGCGCGGCTCGTTGATGCACTGGTCGGTCGGGGCGCCCGCATCTTGGATGCTGGCTGTGGCCCAGGTCGCGTGGGTGCCATTTTGTTTGACCTTGGACATGACGTTGTCGGCGTCGATGGTGACCCGGAATTGATTGCAGCGGCGGGGGAGGACCATCCCGGCCCGACCTGGCTCGTCGGCGATCTTGCCGAACTCGACCTCGCAGCGAGCGGGAACAGTGAGCCTTTCGACGTGATTGTGTGCGCCGGCAACGTCATGGCCTTTCTCGCAGCGAGCACCCGACGCGTCGTTCTTGAACGACTCCGCGCGCATCTCGCGGACGACGGTCGACTCGTGACCGGTTTTGGCGCCGGACGCGGCTACGAATTTGACAGCTTTTTCGAGGATGCCGAAGCGACCAACCTCGGGGTCGATCTCCGTGCAGCGACCTGGGACCTGCGAGGCTTCAGTGAGGAGTCTGAGTTCCTCGTCGCCGTGCTGTCTCCAACCTGACGACCGAGTACAACTGAGGTCGCCCGCACAACTTCATCCGGTGACGAGTGGCGGAGGAGTGAAGTGCCGTCCGAGGACCGAGGAGATCTCCTCGCCGATGCTGAGTATTTTGTGATCTGACCACTTCGGGCCGATCAATTGCATGCCGACCGGGAGGCCCTCTGCCGTCTGGCCAATCGGGATGGCGACCGATGGCAGATGGGGCATTGTTGCAAGACCTGCCCAGAACAGGATGTCGCGGTATGGCGTTTCTGAGCCGTTCACGCGCAATGTGCGCTGGCCGTAGGAGCGCTCGGTGTCGTGTGGGAAAGCTGCGACGGGTTGGATCGGCGCGATCATCACGTCGACGTTCTCAAACACGTCTGCCCATGCATGCTGGGCATGCGCCCGCCGTTCGTTTGCGGCCAGCCAATCGCGATGTGCCAGCGCGGAGTCGCGGGCGAACATGACAGCGTCGTCATCGACGTGCTCTGCACTTCCGCCGGCCTTCGCAACAAGTCCCTTCCACATATCGTCCGGGAGACCTGGCGACATCGTCGAGTTGAGTAACTGCATATAGGTTCGATGCAAATCGGAGGGAGCGATCGCCGGCCGGATCTCGCTATCAATGTTGGCGCCCTCGGCGCTGAGTCGGCGAGCGGCATCTTCGATGAGGTCCTTCACGCTGCTGTCGACGGGGGCCATCGCATCGTCGGACCACACCCCGATCCTGAGGTCTGCAATGTCAGGCTGCTGTTCGAAGCGGGGCAGTTCGGCTCCTGGCACACCTCCGAACGCCGATCCGGAGTTCGTCAACACTTCGAGCAGCACTCGGAGATCGCCGCACGACCGGCCAAGTGGGCCGAACACGCCAAGATCGGCTGACGTCAGTGCGCCCGATGGACCTGGGATGTGGCCGCGTCCTGAGACCAGGCCGTGCGTCGTCTTGAGCCCGAATATCCCGTTCAGCCCTGCTGGTTGACGGATCGAGTTGCCGATGTCGCTGCCCACCTCGGCTGTGGTGAAACCGCAGGCGACAGCGACGGCCGAACCGCCGGATGATCCGCCCGAAGTCCGAGTGAGGTCCCACGGATTGTTGGTGATGCCATAGACATCGTTGTAGGTCTGGTGATCGCCCGCGTAGTACGGGACGTTGGTTTTCGCCCACACGATGGCGCCAGCGCGACGGAGAAGTCGCACGACGTCTGCGTCGCGGGTCGGCATGTGCTCGGAGAGTTCCGGGGCTCCTGCGGTCGTCACCAGGTCGAGCGTCTCGTAGCAGTCCTTGATCGTCATCGGCAGACCGTGCAGCGGGCCGCACGGGTTGTTGGCCGCGCGAGAATTGTCCGCAGCAGTTGCCTCAGCCCGAGCGCGCTCCATGTCCATGGCGACCACCGCGTTGACGGCGGGGTTCATTCGCTCGATGTTGTTCAACATCCCATCGAGTAACTCCACACTCGAGACTTCGCGCTGCTCTAGCGCAATCAGGAGTTGCATGGTGGTCGCTGTTGCCAAGTTGAGTGAGGACACACCTCTGAGAGTAGTGATCGGCCTGGGCCCGGGGGCATGTTGCAACCACAAAGCGAGTTCGCCGAAGTAAAATTTTTGCACGAGGTTGTGCGAACCCCTCGATGGTTATAGCTTGGTTCTTCGCTCCACGGAGGCAGTAGCCCCCGGAAGAACGAAGCACCGAGGCCAATGATCTGGTGAAAGTCCAGGTCAAGGCATGTGCGCAGA
>Ga0335398_10002843_pt1 | contig 26447 bp, 19 predicted proteins | sample BON03_FD_205742 | JGI IMG/M metagenome (GOLD analysis project Ga0335398, IMG submission 205742) | Freshwater microbial communities from Lake Bonney liftoff mats and glacier meltwater in Antarctica - BON-03 (spades assembly) (version 2) | ecosystem: Environmental > Aquatic > Freshwater > Ice >... | reverse complement strand
TCGAAAGCAGCACTCTGGCGCGGCTGGAAGACTACGATCCCGGCTGGCTGGACGTCCGAATGGATCCCCACAACGACCGCGAACCCCTTATCCTTACTTGGCTCACCCTCTTAAGTTGACGCGAATGCCCGCTTTCCTTACTGCTTGCTAATTCAAAATCCTGAGTCTAGCTTCCCCATCCAGCACCCGCCGAGCGGGTGTCAAACCAACCCTCTCTTACTTTGGGACTCGTTGATCAAATTAGACGCTGGCGCCTCGTTCAAAAGGGGCTTTCGTCAGGTAAAAAACGCCGGACCAGTTCCGATGGAGGAGTCCTCGGGAATCTTGACCGGAGTCTTTGGATTCGTGGTTCCCTCTATCTCAGCTTTGCGCTGGGAATGATTAGCCTGCTTTTTGGTCTCCCTGATGTTGACTTGAAACGAGTAACGGTGGCGGTGGTCATCCTGGCCAGCTCGCTCGCCATTTTCCACCTCAATCACCAGCAATCGGCCCGCCGCAACGGGAGTGTTCTCCTCGTTTTTGGCGGGATCTTGACCCACCTCTGGGTGATGCGCTTGGTGTGTGGCGCAGCGGAAACCGCTTCCCTCAACGAGAATTTCCAGTTTCTTCTGGTACCGCTGGCTTTTGCTCCCATGGTGCATTCGGTCCTCCTGGGGCAGCGGGCTGGCGTGTATTCCTCGGTCTTCGTGAGTCTTTTCGGAGCGTTGACCGTTCCTGTTCCAAGCGATGATCGCTGGGTCTTTTTCTCAATTAGCATCTGTTGTGGACTGACTGCCGTCTTCGCAACCAAGAGGGTGAGCAAGCGGGGGAAGCTCCTGAGAGCGGGTTTCTGGGTGGGGGTGACCGCCTTGTTGCTGGACCTTTTCTTCGGTAAAATCCCGATCGAAGGATTGGGGGCTTCCGATCCGGGGGCGTGGAGACTTTTCGGGAAAGCCTGCCTCATTGCCCTTTCAAGCGGTGTTCTCACCGGCTTGTTTGTCGGAGGGATTCTCCCTTTGTTGGAGGGGGTGTTCGGGCTGACGACGGAGATTAGCTGGTTGGAGTTGAGTGATTTAAATCACCCCTTGCTCAGGCAAATGCAGCTTGAAGCTCCGGGCACCTTTCACCACAGCTTGGTCGTGGCATCCCTCGCCGAGAGTGCGGCCGAAGCGATCGGGGCCAACGCCATCATGAGCCGGGTCTGTGCCTACTTTCACGATATCGGCAAGCTCAACAAGCCCGAGTATTTTATTGAGAACCAGGGCGGAGTAAATCCCCACGACGAACTGACGCCGACGATGAGTTCGCTCATTATCGTGGCCCACGTGAAGGACGGGGTGGATCTCGCGATCAAGAATAAACTCAATCCGCGGATCCTTGAGGTGATCCAGGAGCACCACGGGGATTCCCTGGTGTATTTTTTTTACCGCAAGGCCCAGGAACGCCTGCAGAAGGAGGAGGCCAGTCACGAGAGCGGCGCATCCAGCAGCGATGACCTTCCGAAAGTTGACGAAAAGAGCTTCCGTTACCCCGGCCCCATCCCCCAGTCCCGCGAGAGTGGCATTATCTCGGTGGCAGATGCGATTGAGAGCGCTTCGCGGACGATGTCCAAACCTTCGCCAGCCCGAATCAAGGCGCTAGTGGATGAGATCGTTTTTAAGCGCCTTCGCGACGGTCAACTGGATGCGTGTGGCTTGACCATGTCCGAGGTGACGAGGATCAGAGAGGTCTTCTCCAAAACCCTCCGGAGCATGCTTCATTCCCGGATTAAGTATCCCAAGGAGAAATCGGAAGATCCTGCTTCAGACCTTTCCTCCAAGGGGAAAGTGGTCAGGATGGAGGAAATTGAGCGGGCCCGCCGTCAACGCCGACTGGGGGAGTGATACGATGGTGGAAGTTTACCAGGCCTGCTCTTCGCGAGAGATTGACGCCGACTTGTTACTCGGGCTGACGAATGGGTGGAACGCGGTTTTTGGACTTTTGAGAGAAACCGGAGTGGGGGCACTTCCTCGCTTGGGCGGGTTGGAAATCACCCTTCTCGACGATGATGAAATGGCCCGGATTCACGGTGAATTTCTGGATGATGCCAGCCCGACGGACGTCATCACCTTCGATCACGGGGAACTCCTGGTGGGGGTCGAAAGCGCTCAAAGACAGGCCGCGATTTTTGCCAGTTCGCCGGCTCGCGAGATCGCGCTCTACGGAATTCACGGGATGCTTCACCTCGCAGGTTACGATGATCGTTGCGAAAAGGACGCCCAAGAAATGGCCATTCGGCAGATGGAGCTGCTGGAGCGGTTCTTTTCATCCCTTTAGTTAGGAGGATTCCTACCTTTTTTTCGGGTTTTGGACCCGGCGGATTGACACCCCCCGATCTCTTTCCCACTCTCTCTCAAACGCTGGGATTGCGGACGACCGCAAACCCCGCCAAACACACTCAATAACGCGCCGTGTATTCAAACGAAGACTACTTGCTACAGCTCCTGATAGAATCCGGGTCTCTCGATCCTGCCCACGTGGAGGAAGTTCGTTCCAAAATCGGAGACGATAAGCTAATTACCCATTTTCTCGATCAGGGAGAAGTCACTGAAACTGCGATTGCCGAGGTGAGCGCCGAAAACGCGGGCACCCATTTCGTGGACCTCGCCAGTGGGTTTATCGACCCCGTTTTCTCAAACGCGATGAGCTTGAAGGATTGTCGCCGTTTCAATGCTGTTCCTTTTGCTGATGACGGCTCCTACCTCAGCATTGCTCTTGCGGATATCCTCAATTTCGAAACCCAGGACGCCATTCCCCACATCGTCAATCGTGAGGTGCAATTCTATGCCGGAACCCCAAAGGGCATCAAGCAGGCCTGGCAGCAGATCTTTGGTGATGAGGTCGGGTTGGCTGATGCCAGCGAACTCACGGTGGTGGGTGATGCGGGCTCCGACGACGGTGATGCTCCCATCATTAAGATGGTCTCCGGAATCCTGGTCGATGCCTTCAAGATGCGCGCGAGTGATATCCACATCGAGCCGCTTGAAACCTCCCTGCGAATTCGTAATCGCGTGGACGGAAAATTGGTGGAGGTCGCGAATCACCCCAAGAAGCTCCTTCCTGCGGTCATCGCACGTCTCAAGGTGATGAGTGGATCGATGAGTATCGCGGAAAAACGAATCCCCCAGGACGGTCGCATTCAAGTCAAGATGGGCGGCAAGGAGGTCGATCTTCGTGTGTCCTCGGTGCCGAGCAATCACGGCGAAAGTATCGTCATGCGTATTCTTGATAAATCCGCTCTGAGTCTGGGGCTTCCCCAGCTCGGCTTTCTTTCCGATGACCAAGCCGTCTTCGCCGAGCTTCTCGGGCTGCCCGACGGGATCATCCTCGTGACGGGACCGACTGGATCAGGAAAGACCACCACGCTTTACGCTTGTTTGAATGAGATCAACAAGCCGGACAAAAAAATCATCACCGTCGAGGACCCCGTCGAGTATGAAATGGCAGGAATCAACCAGGTGATGGTGAAGACCGACATCGGGATGACCTTCGCGGCCGCGCTCCGCTCGATGCTTCGCCAGGCACCCAACATCATCATGGTGGGGGAGATTCGGGATGGTGAAACGGCGAACATCGCGATTCAGGCGTCCCTGACCGGTCACCTAGTGTTCTCTACCCTGCACACCAATGATGCCCCCAGTTCGGTGGCCCGTCTGGCCGATATGGGAATTAAGAAATTCCTTATTGCCTCGGCGGTCCGTGCCGTGGTGGCGCAGCGATTGGTCCGCAAGCTTTGCGACAAGTGCAAGGCTCCTGCCGTTCTCACTGAAAAGGAACTGCGCACCCTCAATATCGACACCAGTCAGGCTGCGGAAGGAAAAATCATGGGCCCTGTCGGTTGCGAGAATTGCCGTAATTCCGGATATCGCGGACGCATTGGTATTTTTGAAATCTTTCTGGTGGATGATGAAGTCCGCCACCTGATCAACCAGGACTTGAGCACTCCGCAACTCCGCCGCCGGGCGCGGGAACTGGGAATGCGCACCTTGCGAGAGGATGGCATCCGCAAAGTCCTCGCTGGCATGACTTCGGCGTCCGAAGTGATCAGCGTCACCATGTCAGACGCAGAGTAAACCACACCCGATATTCAAATTTTCACCCTTTTATAAGATGGATAACAATCAAGTCCTCGACCTCTTCGTCAGCCGCAGTATGATCGACGGTGCCCTGAAGGCGGACGTCCTTTCCGAAATCGCGAGCAGCGGCAAGGAAGCCGCCGAGATTCTCGCTGATTACCAGGTGATCAGTTCCCGTGATGACATTTGGCCGATCGTCGCTTCCGAACTGGGAGTCGAATACGTCGATCTCAGTACCTTCGAGCCGCCCGAAGCGCTTCTTTCCCTGGTCCCGGCGGGATTGGCCCGGCTCCACGGCGCTCTGCCGGTCTCGTATGACGATGACGGGATTTCGGTCGCGCTGACCGATCCTCTCAACCCCCAGATTCTCGAAGATCTGCGTTTCGCGATCGGGCAGGAAATTAAACTGGTGGTGGCAGCCGACCACATCGTTGAGCAGAAGATCAACCAACTTTACGGCGGCGAGGAAAAAGCCATGGATGACATCCTCGGCCAGCTCGACGGAGGATTGAAGTTCAAGGGGGGTGAAGCCGAGATGGAAGACGAGGCGAACTCCGCTCCCATCATGCGCTACGTCGATCTCGTGATGTATCAGGCGATCAAGGAGAAGGCTTCCGACATCCACTTTGAGCCTTTCGAGCATGAATTTAAGATTCGCTACCGCGTGGACGGTGCTCTCTACGAAATGACCCCGCCTCCGGTGCATTTGGCTCTTCCCATTATTTCCCGGGTGAAGGTCATGGCGAACATGAACATCGCCGAGCGCCGACTCCCCCAGGATGGTCGCATTGTCAAACAGGTGGGCGAGCAATCGGTCGATATGCGTGTGTCCTCACTCCCGACCCAGTATGGCGAGAGTGTGGTGCTTCGTGTTCTCGACCGAAATTCCGTAAACCTGAATCTCGCTAATCTTGGACTGCCGGAGCATGTTCACGAATATATTCAGGACACCATCCGGATGCCGAACGGAATTTTCATCGTGACGGGCCCGACGGGTGCCGGAAAGACGACGACCCTGTATGCCGCTCTTCGTGAAATTAACACGATCGATACCAAGATTCTCACCGCCGAGGATCCCGTCGAGTATGACGTGGATGGAATTGTGCAGGTGCCGATCAACGAGGCGATTGGAATGACTTTTCAACGCGTGCTGCGTGCCTTCCTTCGTCAAGACCCCGATAAAATTTTGGTGGGGGAGATGCGGGACCTTGAAACGGCCCAGATTGCCATTCAGGCGTCCCTGACGGGGCACCTTGTGCTGTCAACCCTGCACACCAATGACGCCTCGGGAGCGATTACCCGCCTGGTTGACATGGGAACCCAGCCTTTCCTGGTGGCGGCTTCCCTGGAAGGTATTCTCGCCCAGCGACTTCTGAGGACGATCTGTCCGGATTGCCGTTCTCCCTACGAGCCGAGTGAGTCGATTCTAAGCCAGCTTGGAATTGCCCCGCACGAACTTGGAGACAAGAGCTTCTATACCGGCAAAGGCTGTGACACCTGCGGACACACGGGCTACAAAGGCCGCGCCGGACTCTACGAACTCCTGAACGTCACCGACCCGATTCGCGAATTGGTGATCGAGCGCGCTCCGTCCGTGGTGATCAAGCAGAAGGCGATTGAACTCGGCATGACCACCCTTCGTGAAGATGGCCTGCGTTGTATTTACGAAGGCCGCACGACCATCGAGGAGGTTCTGAAGTATACTTAAAAGAACCTTCAGGAGTGGAGTTTGATCGTGTCCGGATCAGATTTCGGAATTTCAAGCTTCCACTCCCTTTCACTAAATCTCTAGAACTAGACAACACACAAAATTCTAATGGCAAATTTCCAATACATTGCACTCGACTCCAAGGGAGAGCAGACCACCGGGGTGGTGCAGGCCAACTCAGATGCCGAAGCCGTCTCGCAGCTTCGCGGGCAGGGCCTCTATCCGACCCAGGTCGTTCAAGAAGGCAAAGGTGCCCTTGCCGGGACCTCCGGCAAGAAGATCAAAAGCAAAGCCAAGAAAAAGGCGGGCGCCAAGAGCAAGGCCGGCGGCCGGGTTAAGCCCAAGATCCTCATGATCTTTACGCGCCAGCTGGCCACTCTGATCGATTCCGGTCTTCCTCTTCTCCGCGGTCTCAACGTCTTGTCCAAGCAGGAGCCAAATCCGGTTCTTAAAAGCACGATTAACAGCCTCGCCGAATCGGTGCAGGGTGGTTCGACCTTCTCGGAAAGCCTCGGCCAGCATCCCAAAATGTTCAACAAGCTCTTCGTGAACATGGTGAAAGCCGGTGAGCTGGGTGGTGTTCTTGAAGTCGTCTTGACCCGTCTCGCCGAATATCAGGAGAAGGCACACAAGCTGAAGGGCAAGATTGTCTCGGCCATGGTTTATCCCTTGATCGTGATGTTCATCGCCGTTGCCATCATGAGTTTCCTTATGTTGTTCATCGTTCCCAAGTTCCGTGAGATGTTCGCGGACATGGAAGGGGGGGAGCTTCCCCTGATCTCACGGGTCGTCTTTGGTTTCTCCGACTGGATGCTGGCACGTCCCTTCATCCTCCCGAACTCCGTTTGGATTTTGTTCGTCGCAGTTGCGACTTATCTCGGCTTCGCCGCCTGGACCCGGACCAAAAAGGGCCGGAAAGTTGTGGATTCCGCAAAGTTGAAGATTCCCATTTTCGGAGACATCCAGCGAAAGAGCGCGATTGCCCGCTTTACCCGGACTCTCGGAACTCTCGTGACCTCGGGTGTTCCCATTCTTCAGGCTCTCAACATTACCCGTGATACCGCCGGTAACGTGGTCGTCGCGGAAGCGATCGACAAGGTCCATGACGCCGTGAAGGAAGGTGAATCCATCGTGAGTCCGATGACAGGTTCGGGAATTTTCCCCAACCTCGTGGTCTCCATGGTGGACGTGGGTGAGGAGACCGGCCAGCTCCCGGAAATGCTTCTCAAGATCGCCGATGTTTACGACGACGAGGTGGACGGGGCCGTCACGGCTCTGACCTCCATTCTCGAACCCATCATGATTGTCATTCTCGCCCTCGTGGTGGGTGCCATCGTGTTTGCACTCTTCCTTCCACTCATCAAGGTCATCCAGCAGATGCAGGGAGGTTAAGTCCGCCTCAATTCAAGTCCATTGCACGAACCCTGTTTTCCTGCTATTTTAACGATATGAAGCAATTTCATTCCTCCAGGAAGCTCCGCCGTGGCTTCTCACTCATCGAACTCCTCGTCGTGATCTCCATCATCGTGATTCTCGCCGGGATTGGCTTGGCGGCCTTTGCCAAGGTGAAAAAGAACCAAGCCATCGCTCTCACGGAAGTCCGTATCAAGAACGCGACTTTGAAGCTCGAAGAGTTTGCCAGGGATAACGGCTACTATCCCGTCGGGGAAGACGCGAGTAGCTCCATCCTCTACAATTCCCTCTCCGGCGACTTTACTGGTCAGGGTGATAATCCCACTGGAACGACCTACTGGAAAGAACTCCTCACCAAGGACCCATCGCTGGTGGGCACCTTGAATGGCAGAAAAGTCATTCTTGACGCCTTCGGGCAGTCTCTCCGTTATCGTGCCGCCAGGGACGAAAATGGCGAAATTGTCCCCGACGTCAAAAACGATGGATCCTTTGACATTTGGTCAATTGGTCCTGACGGTAAACCCAGCGACCTCAACGTCGATGGCAACGCCATCACCGAAGAGACAAGGGACGATATTTGGTAATAGAAATTACCGCGTCCCAATCACACAATCATTGAACTTATCACAGGCCGGGGAAGAGTTCCCGGCTGTGTTTTATTAACATAATGTCCGAAGAGACACCCTCAGCCAAAAAGGCCGCCCGGAAATCGGTGCGGAAAAAAACAACAAGAAAGGCCGCGTCCAAAAAACCGACCTCTTCTGAAAGCGAAGAACAACTTCCGCTCGCAGACTCTGCGGCTCCCCCGGAGCCAGCATCTCACGAGGAAGGAAAATCATCAGGTGGCCGAACCCGGGAGCCAAAATCCGGAGTCCGGGACGCCCGTCGCGAACGCCCGGCGGACTCCGAGGGCGCTCCCGAAGTTGTCGAGAAACTCGTTCCTGAGAATGAGCAAGAAGGGGCCCGTGATCAGAAAGAATCACGCGGTCAGAAAGAGTCTCGCGATCAGAAAGAATCACGTGGTCAGTCCGGGAGCGACCAGGACCAATCTGACAATGGCGAGCGTCGCGGGAGAAACCGGGGCCGTAACCGCGGCCGGAACGAGCGCAATGACCGGAATGACCGGAATGACCGGAATGACCGGAATGACCGGAATGACCGGAATGAAAAGCGTGAGGACGCTCCCCGTCCTGGAATCAGTGACAAGCACTTGAAGAAAAAAGCGTGGAAGATTTTTGAGTCAGAAGTGACTGAAGAAGGCCTCGCTCTTCTCGATGACAATGGCTTGCGTGAATACGCCCGGAGCAGTTTCAATGCAGCCCGCCTCTTCCTCGAGGAAGCCGGTCGTTTTGAAACCCGTCGCAAAGATAAAAAGCCCAAGCGCAAAAAGTCAGATTTCGATAAGGATTCGGAAGAGAAGGACTAATCACTCCGCACAACGCGACCTCGACAAGCCATCGGAGATCATGGGAGCTGTGATGGCTTTTTTGTGCCCGCCGGACACCTTCGATTCGGACGCCGGAAGGATATCGGAGCTTCTTGTTAGCGCTTCTTTGTCGGAAGTGATTTACCAGCCTTCCTGGTCATCGAACTTCCCTGATGGATCGGGGTGACCTGCGGCGGTTTGGCCCAAATATTGAATTCTTCCCCGCAATACGGGCATCGGAACTGCCCCGCAAAGATGGTGGTGACGGCAACTTTCAGCCGATAACTTCCAAAAAGGGGACGCGCCTTTGGGTTCTTGCTGCACTTGGACTCCCGGAGAATATAACTCTGGCAAAGCTGGCAAGCTGTTCGCGCCGAGAGGATTGCTTGGAAAAAGCCCAGAATGATCAAGATTCCACCACTCACCGCCACCGGTATCATCAGGTCCTCGTTGCCCGTTTGCCAAAGGATGATCAGCAGCACAACTGTCGTTAGAAATGCCAGAAATGCTGCGATCAAGACGAAGCTTGAGAAAAACAACACTCTGGCGAGACCCCGGAATTTAAGATAATTCATGAAAGCGGAAGAATGGTTGAGCCTAAATTAAAGTTCATTGTCGCTTCGCTATCACTTTCTAGTTTCCCCTGATAATCAAGTTTTTAAACCAAAACATCGGGATGTCCGGTGAGTCCGGATCATGAACAAAATTAGAGAATCGAACCCGCGGTGTAGTCAGCCGCCCCGGGATGGAGTGCTGAGAGTTGTTCGATCGCCTTCCGGAAGTGCTCCACTTGAACCCTCGCCTGCCCGACGTTGTTGCGGCCAGCCTGCAAGACGGCCGCGAGTTGCCCGGCGTCAAGCGGAAGGCGGGAGTCGTCGGCGAGTCGCTGGAGTAAATTGTTTTCGGCGGCAACGCCATTCCGAAGATCGTGGACGGTCGCGATGGCATGCTCCTTGATGGCCTCGTGGGCGGTTTCCCGGCCCACTCCGGCCTTCACCGCCTCCATCATGATGGTGGTGGTAAGGAGGAAGGGGAGGTAGTGTTGGTTCTCCTTTTCGATCATGGCAGGATAGGCGTCCATCTGTCCGAGGATTGTCAGGAAGGTCTCGAAGAGTCCGTCCATCGCGTAGAAAGCATCAGGAAGCATGACACGACGGACCACGGAGCAGGAGACATCGCCCTCATTCCATTGATCACCGGCCAGATTGGAAGCCATGGTGAGGTGTCCTTTGAGAATGGCGTGGAAACCGTTGACCCGCTCGCAGGACCGGGAATTCATCTTGTGGGGCATCGCCGAGGAACCGGTCTGGCCCTTCGCGAATCCTTCCGAGGCTGTTTCGTGACCAGCCATGAGGCGAAGGGTCTTGGCGAGGGAAGAGGGGCCGGAAGCGAGATCGACGAGTGAACTCACGACCCGGAAATCGAGCGAGCGGGGATAGACCTGCCCAACGTTGGTCCAGGCCCGGGGGAGGCCCAGGTGGGCGCGGACCTGCTCGTCGAGCGCGGCCACCTTTTCGGCATCGCCATTGAAGAGGGAGACCTGGTCCATCTGGGTGCCGACCGCTCCTTTGAGGCCGCGGACCGGGTAGGAATTGAGGATGGATTCGAGATGATGAAAGGCGCTGAGAATTTCCTCGCCGAACATCGAGAGGCGCTTTCCAAAGGTGGTGGGCTGGGCCGCCACGTTGTGGGTGCGGGCCGTGATCATGAGGTCAGCCCATTGCGAAGCCAGGCCGGCCATGCGGGAAAGCACCGCCACGGTTTTGTTGCGGATGACTTCCAGTGAGCGATAGACCTGAAGTTGCTCCACGTTCTCGGTGAGATCGCGGGAGGTCATGCCCTTGTGAATGTGCTCGTGACCAGCGAGGTCGTTGAACTCCTCGATCCGGGCTTTCACGTCGTGCCGGGTGATGCGCTCGCGTTCGTCGATCGCTTCCAGATTTACTTGATCCTTCACGGACTCGTAGGCTTCGATGGCGGTATCGGGGATCTCCAATCCCAAACCCTGTTGGGCCTTCATCACCGAGATCCAGAAATCGCGCTCGAGAATAATGCGGCCTTCGGGAGACCAAATATCACGGATCCGGGAAGCGGCATAGCGCTCGGCGAGGACGTTGGGAATCATGCCGGGAGAGAAAACAGAAAATGCAGAATTGGAAACCCTAAACAACTCCCGGACAGAAAGAAGCCCCCCTCCGCAGGGTGCGCGGAGAGGGGCTTCCAAATCGAGTGATCTCAGTTTTGGCTACTGAACCTCGGCTTTGAATTTGGTTTTCCCCTCAAGGGCTGCGATGACCTCGGCAGCTTTCGCCGTTCCGCTGTATTCGACTTTTCCAAGTTCAACCTTTAGGTTTGAGACGCCATCCATGTTAGCAAGTGCAGACTGCACGCTTTTGACACATCCGGTGGGTCAAGTCATTCCAGTGACCTTCAGGGAGACCGTCTCCATCTGGTTATCGGCGGGAGCTTCAGCTGGCTGATTCTGATTTTCGGCAGCAGGCTTTTTATCGTCGGTGCTGGCACTTTCTTTGTCGCCCTTGCAGCTCACGAGGCCAAAGCCCAGGAGGATACCGGCGGTTAATTTCGTTAATTTTTTCATCGTCATATTCTTGTTTTTGATGGCGGTCTGAGATCGCGCCTTGACACGAACATACCGACCTCCCCTAAAAATTCAAGCACACACGACTTTCGAGAGCGCCTCAATGAGCCTCTCCCTGAGCGGGAGACCTTTCAAGTAGAGTTCCCGCTGAACCTGCTCATACAGCCGCCGACCCTCCGCCCTTTCGATGGTGATCGCTTCATAGCCATAGCTCGTGAGATCATAGGGAGAGGCACGCATGTCGATCTCGCGGGCCTCGATCGCAAAGAAAAGGGCTTCCCGCAAAAGATCAGAAGAAATCCACGGCGAGCTTTTGTAGGCCCATTTGTAGAGATCCATGTTGGCGTGGATGCATCCTGGTTGCTCAAAGTCTTCACGCGCATGCAGGGTGGGGGAGAGACGATTGAGCGGAATGGCTCCCGGCGTGAAGAAGCGGAAGGCATCGAAGTGGGTGCAACAAATGGGCCTCGAAGCGACAAGGTTGTCGATCTCCTCTTGCGGGAGGCGGAGGGGAGCGCTCTCGCGATGCCGAACCTCACCGCCTTGATAAACCATGGCCCATTCGTGGAGGCCATGGCACGCGAGATTGGGCGGGCGGGACTGCGTGAGTTCGAGCAGGGTTTTGATCCAAGTGAGCCGCTCCCGGCCTTTTGAGGTGAGGAGGGCGGGATCGATGAAGGCCGTCCCGTGCTCGCGACGGTAATAATTGGGGGGGAATTCCGCTTCAGAATTGTCCTCGAGAACAACCCCGAAACCGGGATGCCACTTCTCCAGTCTCCCCAGAGAGAAGGAGTAGTAAGTATGAATGAAGTCGTAAACGGGATGGCGTTCTTGCCTCGACCTGCGATCCCTCATAGGGAGAGTGATCGTTTCGATGAGGGTGCGGTGGTTCTTGGCCCGCTCATCCTGCTCCTTCCTGGAGAGGAAGGGGAGCGAGGTGGGGACGGGCTGGGGCACGCCGAAATTGAGCAAAATAAACCTTGCGTGGCCAGAGAAACCGTCCTAGGTTCCCGCCGCCTCACAAGAGGTTACAACAATACCGCGGGATGGAGCAGTCAGGTAGCTCGTCAGGCTCATAACCTGAAGGTCGTAGGTTCAAATCCTACTCCCGTAACCAATGAAAGCCCTAGAGCCATAAAGGTTCTGGGGCTTTCGCCTTTTCAGGCTGGTGGTTCTCGAATACCGCCAAAATGCCCCTAAATGCACGTTTTAGCGGGTTCTATTGCACGGTGTGTTGCACGGTGATTTTTTCGGATGCCCCGTTATCGGCATTTCAGGGGTGGAAAGGGGTTCGAACGATTTTCCACCGTGCAACGATCGGTTGCGCGGGGAGGCGATGAGCCGCCCAGTCGATGGCTGATTTTTCCATGAATCGCATTTTGAATACGGTTCGGGGGACTGTTGAGGCAGTCGAGGGCTTCGACTCCATTGCTTCGGCAAGATCCTCTCTCTCTCTGCTGAAGTAGGAATTTTGACCCAGAAGTAATCCTCTTTCGTCTCACCCTCGGGCAAGATCGCCCTGAAGGGATGATTCGAGAAGTTGATCGAGGTAGGTCCCGGGCTTGTCGCTCATGAAGAGGATGTGGCTGTCCTCAAGTTCCTCCATCGTCTTGAAATCCGTGATGTTGACGAGGTCGTTGTATTTGGTGACGGAGAGGATGAAGGCATTCAGGGTGAGGCTGGTGTCTTTGAGTTCCTTTTCGACGGTTTTGATCTCCCGGTAGAGTTGGAACTTGGGAGAGTTCACGTCGAGCATCTTCAGGCCCTTGGGATCAACGAAGCTGAGCCATTGCTTGCCGGTGTCGGGGCAGGTGAGCCAGAGGAGGAAGTCAGGGTAGAAGTTCCCGGCTACGGCGAAGCCGACGCCCTTGCGGCGGTCTGAGGCGTTGCGGAGGAGGTAGAGGCTCTTGTTTCCAAGTCGTTCTTTCCCGGCATCGCTGGAGACGTAGACTTCGAGGTCCTGGACAAACTGCACTTCACTTGGGGCGTCGAAGGAGAGCGGGCGCATCTTGAGAGGCAGGCTGTCCTTGTTTTCGAGATGGATGAGGGGGTGGTAGAGGTGGCTGTCGAAACAGATGGCGATCATCTGATTGGCATTCCATGAGCGGGCGCCGACGAGGTCGCCGCTTTCAATGAAGCCTTGTAGGATTTGCAACTGCTCAAGGTAGAGTCTGCCATCGTCGGTGTCATCGATGTCGAATTTGTAGAGCTTGAGTATGGAGCCGTGATCCTCTTTGAGAGTGACGACTTCGTAGTGCTTGCTTTGATAGGCGTGTTTGAGGGCGTTGTAGAAGCGGTCGGTGTAGTCGAGAAGCAGGGTAATCAAGACTTCCTCGAAGCGGAGAAGGTCGCGGTAGCTCTTGAGCTCGAATTCAGAGGTGGGGGCGAAGAGGGTGAACCAATCCTGGGATTGCTCGCAGAATTCGCGGAGGCGTTTTGAATCGACGCGGAGATTGTGCCAGCTTTGGCGCATCTTGTGTTCCTGGACGGCGAGGTAGATGTGGTCCCAGTCGAAATGTTTGAGGCAGATTTTCGGGATCTTGCCCGTATTGCGCACAGCGGCCACTCCTCCATCGCCGTCCCTACCCATAAGCACGTCGATACGAGGGTAGAGGTCGAGGGTCGTGTGGACGCGCTTGATTTTTGGTCTGCCGGTCTTTCGGTCGATGAATTCCGCCGGGATTTCGTAGAGAGCAATGCGGTGGACATTCTTGAAGCCATTCCGCTGGTTGTCCCGGTAGCCGTCCTTGAGGCCGAGGGTCTTGAGTTTGGTGGCCGGGAGATTAGGGCGAATGGGAAAGTCGAGTTCGAGGAGTTCGTCGGTGGGGGTGACACCTTCTTCTCTAAGGTATTGTTTGAAGTCGGCCATGTAGGTGGCTTTGACTCCGAAGATATTGAGGGTTTGGAGGTGGCCGAGATTGAGGCCCTTTGGACGTTCACCGACGGGGGTGCGTTTCAGGGTGAAGTCGCGCCCCTTAAGGCGGACGCCGCGCCCGAAGAGCTGGATGATTTGTGGTCCGGCTCCGGTCCCCATATTGAGGAGTCCCATGGTGGAGACTCGCCAACTGCTCCAGCCTTCAGTGAACTTACGTGAGCCAATGAGGAGGTTGAGGGTGGATTCCTCCTTGTTGATCGTGGGGAAGAGGGAACCTCCGAATTCATCGCTTTCGATGTCGAAAGACTGTTCACCGTCGGCGGTTTGGTTGATGAATTTTGAGTCATCGCCAATGTTGATGAGGCCGAAGGGATCGGCGGAGCCGACGCGGAGGGCAATTTCTCCTTTCACCGCTTTCACATTGGTCAATTTCAGCCGCTGGGGTGAGTCGGTGTTGAAGAGGCGTTTGAGGATGTCGTGGTAGATCTCGGTGCCGCTATATTTGCTGATGGGGAGGAAGCGTTTGTCGAAGATGTTGCGATCCTGGTTGTCGAGAATCCGGGCCGTGCCGTGGAGGAGATCGGTGATCCACTCTTCGGTGCGCGCGCGTTCATTGAGGAAGCTGGCGAGGAACTTGAGGGCGATCATGATATCCCCATCGTCATCTTGGACCTTATTCCCCACAAAAACCCAGAGGGGCTTTTCGAGGTTGAAGTCGGCCAGCTCGTCCTTCTGCGTCTCGTAGAGGTAGAGCTGTTGGTAGAAGGTGAGAAGGCAGGCGGTGAAGTAAAGGTGTCGTTCGTCGGTGTTATTGTTCTCGGGGAGGTTGAGGATGGTGAATTCCTTCCCGTAGCCGTCATCGTAGAAATATCTGTAGGAGTAGTCGAAGAGGCAGCACTTGGCATAGTTTTCCAGAGTGGCCGTGAAGCGGGCTTGGGTGTCTTCGCTTTCATCGAGAGGATTCGCGGCCAGTTCTTCGGCGGTGATTTCCTTGAGATTTTTTCCGGTGATGATCTTGGTCTTTTCTTTGAGGGCCTTGTCGCGGGATTTCAGGATGGTGTTTCCCTTGGCGACGGATTGGCCGAAGGTCGCGGAGTATTCGAAGGCGAAGCCCTTCGAGATGAGGGCGGCGCGACGGCGCATCCATGGGCCTGCTTCCGAACCGGTGCCCCGGTGGCCTTCATCGACGAGGACAAGGTTGTGCCCTTCGAAGGCTTCGACGGCCACGGTCTTGTCTCCCATCTCGTCGCCGAGCTTGTTGACGTCGATGATCTCGATGGTGCCGGGGAGGGAGGTGTGATCTTTGTCGAAAAGAGTAACGCTTCCGAAGCCGGAGTCGCCCAGTTCGCGGAGGTGCTGGCGGGAAAGGCCCTCGTTCGGGGTGAGGATGATGATTTTGTCGGGGACGCTTTTGCCTGTGGGTTTATGGACGGCGAAGCGTTCCAGATATTGCAGAAGGTTGACGTGGAGGAGCAAGGTCTTGCCGCTCCCGGTGGCGTTCCAGAAGGCGACCTTGTTGAGGTCCTCTGCGAGGTAGGGGACGAACTGGTCCGCGTTGTTAGCCTTATCGTTATAGGTGGCCAGTTCTTCATTCAGTCCGGCGAGGAGATCGGCGGGTCGTTTGAAATACCAATCGAGGTAGATCTCGGAGAAGAGGAGGGAGAGGTATTGGAAATACTTCATGCGGAGGGTTTCGCCCTCCTTGCGGTTCCTGTTCCGGGTGATCTCCTGCCAATGGCGCACGATGTTTTGATCGTAGCGGGCCAATTCCTCGCCCGTGATTAAATCGTGGTCGAAGAGTTGGGCAGTGAGCTGGCCGAAGAAGAGGGTGTGGCCGTCCTCGATGCCCTCGTAGCGGTCATCGCCGAGGCGTTCCTTGAGCTTCTGGAGATCATCGCCGTGGAAGAAGCGGTGCATCCAGTTTTTGAGGACGAGTTGCTGGTGGAAGGTCATGGGGAATTACGAATTACGAATTACGAATTAGAAATTTAGAATTAGGAATTCGTCGTGCGGTAGGCCTGCTTCGGGTGTTTCTCCATGTCGGGGTAGGTGTAGGAGAGGGAACGGTCGCGGATCATTGGTTTGAGATGATCGTTTTTCAAAGCCCTCGGATTTCTACCGCCAAAAATCATGCTTAGCTCCGCGACTGTGTAAGGCCTAAAGGAACAGAGTTGAAGGATCACGGGTCTGATTTTCAGGGCAGGTTTTTTGCCGAGATCACGTATGGCCGTCAGAATTTTTGCGGGAAGCTCTTTCTCTAAAGTGACATGGCTGGGTTCCAAAGTGACATGGCTAGGGGCTAAAGTGACATGGTTGGGGTCCAAGGTACCATGGCTGGGGTCCAAGGTACCATGCTCGGCCTCGCTTTTAGGCAATTCTCGTTCAGGGAGGTCTGGGCCGGGGAGGTAGTAGGTTGCTGAGCTTTTTCCTTTTTGTTCGAGGAGATTCAGGTCTTTAAGCTTACGGAGTTCGGCGCTGGCGGTCAGGACATCGGAGCCGGTGAGTTGTCGGAGGGTTTGATTGTCAACCGCGCCTTGTTCACGGAGGAAAATAAGGGCAATCCGCTGGGAGTCGGAGAGAGAAGAGGGGATTCCTGAAAGCCAGCGGAGGTCGGATTCGCTGAGGAAGTGGTGGAGGAGAAAGCGGCTTACGAAGAAACTATCGCGGTGGTTCGACTCGAAGGTCGGGAGGCTGAAGCCGTTCTCCTTCATGAGTCGGCGCATGGTGCGGATTCCGCTCCCCTTGGTTTCGGCGGTATTGGTCTCGTGGAAGACGGCGGCGAGGGTGGGGTTACGGAGTTGCGAGCCGGTTTCTCCGAGCGAGTCTTCGTTTTTGAGCGAAAACCCGGCATTTCTAATTTCGATGCGATTGCTGTAGCGGATGACCTGGGTGGGTTGGTGTTCGCGGTAGGAGCGGTGCATGAGGGCGTTTACGATGGCCTCGCGGAGCGCTCGCGCGGGGAGAGTGGGGGTGTTTGCCTGCACCTGGCCTTCTACGAGTTCGAAGCCTTTGGGAAGATCGTCCATGACAGCGGCGAGGACGCGGTCCACCATGGGCAGGAGTGGTCCGCGCATGTCCACTGTTTTTTCAAAGCGCTCTTCCGAGTCGCTGACCCACGCCTTCCCGGCCACCCGGATGTAGTCGACCCGCACCATCGGCAATTCCCGCCGATAGGCCATTCGCGTGCCGAAAAGCAGGAGTCCCGTCAGGGTCGGGGTCCAGATGTCCTGATCGTTTTTACGGATCGCATTGAGGGAGGCGAGGAGGTCGTGGTCATTCCACGCCAGTTCCTCGGCCCGCGAGTTGGCCCTTCTGCGGAGAGTCCGGTAGTATTCAATCTCGTCGGGGTCGAGGTCATCGAGCGAAGCGTGGGGAAGCAAGATAAGATCGTGACTCTCGCCGCTCCGGTTTCCGTAGAACACGATCATGTCATCGTCGGTGCAGCGTTGGTCCGAGGAGCCGATGCGTCTCCAGGCTCCCCGGGGAAGACTTTGTTTGGCGAAGTAGAGCGGTTTTTCGCCCGCCGGGCGTTCCTCGATCTCGACGATGATGAAGCTCTTACCCTCATACTCCTCCAGAGTGATTTTTGGTCGGACCGCGACATTGAAGCGGTTGGCGCAGCCGGTGGCGATTTCCAGCTGAATTTGATCGGGGGAAGTCACTCCGTGGGCCTCGTAGTCGCTGGCTGGATCATCTTCATCACGGGAGACGCCGAGAATGATCGTCCCTCCGCCCAGCTTGGGTTCATTGGAGAAGGCACAGACTGTTTCAAAAAACGAAGTCCCCAATTCTCCACTGCGACAGGCTTTGGCCTCCAGGCGATGATGCTCGTCCAGGAGGTTGAGTTCGGTGAGGATGTCTGCGGTCATCTTTGCTTTAGGGATTAGGAGTTTTCCGCAAACATGCGCTTGAGGAATTCGGGTTCGATTTGGCGGAGGCGGAGTTCTTGGGTGCTGCCGCCGTCTTTTTCCAGTTCCTGGAGGACGTTGGGGAGGTTGTGGTCTCCGTTGAGGTAGACGAGGTCGTATTCCTTTTGGCGGGGGGAGATGTCCCACTTTTTGCAGAGTTCATCGAGTTCTTCGTAGCCGATCATTTCGCAATCGCGCCAGAGGATGAGGGTTTTCTCGCCGGTGGGGAGGGTGCCGGTGACCTTGGCCTAGCCGCGTTCGAGGTTCCGGTCGTAGTGCTCCACGGTGAGGCCGATGAGGTAGTTGAAGGTCTCGACGAGGTCGATGGGGCGCGGCTCGCTGGCCCCGGAGCTATCGCTGGCGATGTTGAGTTGGTAGTGGAAGGGTTTTTTGAAGTCGGCGACGCTGAGGAGGGAGGCGCGGGCCTCGACATCGAGCATGTAGCCGAGCTGGTAATCCCGGCCCATCGCGGAGCCGAGGAGATCGCTCTCAGACTCGGGCGGGCGGAGGTTGTTGAGGACGTCCTCGTAGGATTCGAGGCGGAGGTATTTGAAAGCGTGGGAGATGCCGCTGTCGCGGGAGGTGGGTTTGCCTTCTTTCCAGTCTTTGGCGTAGGCAACTCTTTTCAGGCGCGGGCGAAGGACGGTGTCGAAGTGGTCGTCCATTTCGACGAGAAGGTATTTGCGTTTGCCTCCGTCTTTGTCATCGCGGTTGAGGTTGATGACGGCGTGGCCGGTGGTGCCGGAGCCAGCGAAGTAGTCGAGGGTGATATTTGCGTGGGACGACAAAGTGATGATATTTTGAATCAACTCAGTGGGCTTTGGTGTTTCAAATAACTCGTTTGATTTGAACAGCTTTTTAATTTCAGTATTAGCGGTTCTCGGTGATCCTGACTCCTTGGCGAACCAGATAGTTTCAGGAACTCGTCCCTCTTGATCCTTAAGATAAATCTTCCTAGTTATTTTGGTTTCATTTGTTGAGAAAATGATTTCTCCGCTCTTGATCTTCTCTTGAAGGGTTTTTTCGCTCCACCTCCATCCATTGTCAGGAGGTGAGATGGATTTTCCAGAAGGGGTCGTAATTGAGTATTTAAGGTTTTTTCGATCAAGAGAGTTTCTTACATCCCCAGTGCGCCATCTGCCTTTGGGATCATTGTCGGTGTTTGAATAGCTCTTGTTATGTTCTTCGTTTCTCGGTAACACCCCGATCTTAGTGGAATTGTCTTTTTTCGCGAGATGAAGACTGTTGTGATGGACTGAGATGCTTCCACTGTAACCTTTTCCTTGAATGCTGTGTTGCCACACAATTGTAGGTTCTAGGTTGTTGGCTCCAAAAGTGTTTTCGAGGATGCGATGGCAGTTTGACGATTCAGTATCATCGGTGTTACACCAGAAAAGAGCCTCTTTGTGCATCAGGGCTGTTGAGCAGTTCAAGCGGTTCAGAAACATACTGGCCCAACTTGAGTGAGAGTATCCGTCCTTATAGCGAAAACCATCATTTCCAGTATTGTAAGGAGGATCGATGTAAACACATTTGACCTTCTCCCGATATCTCTCCTGCAAGAGATTCAGAGCTTGGAAATTCTCCGAGTGAATCGCCAAACCATCGAGTGAGTCGTCGAGATTTGGGAGGGCGTTGAGGAGCTGGGCTTTGAACTCCTCGGGGAAGTGGGCGGTATCGAGGACGAGGTGGGGGTTTTGTTGGAGGAACTTGACGGTGAGCGGGTCGGAATATCCCTCGGTCGCTTCCTGGGCGAGGTCACCTTCTTTTGCTTCGATTCCAGCGATGGCGAAAAGCTTGAGCCATTCCTCGCGCTGGGGGTCGTTGGCGGCGATCTCGGAGTAGAGGGTTTCGGGGATGCGGTCGAGGGTGAGGCAGTAGTCGGTCTGGGTGACGAACTTCTTTTTGAGCCAGAGTTTTCTTTGGAAGTCTTCGAGCTGGGCGAGGAAGCGGATGAGGTCGAGCGCGATCTCGCGGAGGGTCTGGATGAGGCGGAGGGTGTCCTTGATGGCGTCGAAGGTTTCCGCGTTCTGGAGGTCATCGAGGTGCATGACCTCGTTCTTGATGTAGAAATCGAGTTCGTTGCGGAGGAAGCGACCGAGATCCTTGTGGATGAAGTAGTCGGAGGTGTTCTTCTCGGTGTAAGTGGTGAGGTGGTATTCCAGCAAGGTGCGGTCCTTCTGCTTTTCGGTGGGCTTGCGGGAATGGAGGGGATTCCACTTTCCGGTGACGAGGGGGTGGGCGAGGATGCGCTTGAGGGATTCGGCATTCTTGTCCTTCTTCTTCACGCTCTTGGGGTAACCCCGGTAGGTGAAGTGGATGAGGAGTTCGCCTTTTTCCTCCCCGGATTCGACGATGGGATCGTAAGCGGTCGTGACTTCCCCGCCGTCCTCATCGGTTTTGCTGAGGGAGTAGCCCTCGGGGATGAGGGCGAAGAGGCGGTTTTCCTCGTTGTCCTTGCGGTTGTCCTTGGCGGTATCGGCGGCGAGGAGCTGGAAGCGGACGCGGCGGCCGTCATCGAGCTTGAAGGAGTAGTTGGTGAAGGATTCGCCGGACTTGATGTAGTATTGGTCCTTATTGGCCCAGTGGAGGACGACTTCCTCGCCGGAGTAGGGGATGGCGTAGGTATCGCCCTTGTAGCGACGCTGCGAGATGTAGTCGCCCTTTTCGTAGTAGCGGGAGAAGAAGGTGAGGAGGTGGGAGAACACTTGAGCCTCCGGCTCTGCGTTGAATTGCGAATTTTGAATGAGGAATTGTGAATGGAGGGATTGGTATTCCTTGCCCTTGTCGGTGGAGAGGGCGGCTTGGTCGGTGAGGGTGCCATCGGCGGCGAAGGCGGAGGGGGTGAAGAAATCTTCGAGTCCCTTGCGGAGCTTGTGGAGGCGGTCGGCGGTGTCGCTTTTTTCGAGCGAACCAAGGGAAGCGGTGACCTTTTCGCGAAGGTCGTGCTCCAGATAGCGGGTGATCTGGTCCGCGCGGGCATTCATGATGCGGTAGATCCCGAAATCGAGATCGGGGCGGTCGATCTGGAAGACTTCGCGGAGCTTGGTGACGAGAGCGTTGAACTTGGACATGGAGAGATTAAGAATGACGAATTACGAATTACGAATTAGGAGTTTGCCAGAGGGGGTGGGTTTTCCAGTCTTGGGGGAGGCCCATATCGGCGGGGGGAATGGACGGATATTCCGTGAAGAGGGTCTCGATCCGTTTCTGCCACTGGCTCGTCGGGGAGATTTGGCGGAGGAAGTGAAGGATCACAAACATGAGCATGCCCGAGCGGTTGTTGGTCAGGAGATTCTTGTCATCATTGTCTTTCAGGTGCCAGTCGGGATGCTTGTTGGCCTGCGGGAGGCCGGGGGCGTAGCCGAGCACGCGATTCCAAAGCCGGGAGTGGTGAGCGCAGATATGACGGGCACCGTTGAGAGCGAGGAGCCAGCTTTCGAGTTGAGGGGCTGGCATGGAAAAGTGCCTGGCGACGGCGGAGCGGACCGGGTCATCGACGCCCTTGAAGAAGGTGAGGAAGCTTCCCATGCTCATCAGTTCGGCCACCATCCAGATGGGGAGATTCTGGTGGGTGTCTCCGTATTTTTTCGAGAAGTGCTTGGCGAAGGTTTCCTTACTCCGGGAGGTCTCGACAAGAAGGCATTCGCGCCAACTGATGTAATCACGGACCTTGAGCCTGGGGAGGTTTCTCTCGTCGCAGTGGCCGAAGGCTCCGTGGGTGTGGGAGAATTTGTAGAGAAGCTGGGTGCGGACGGCGACCTCAATGCGTTCGATGCCATCGAGCATGAGCATCCTGAGGCGGCGGTCGAAGCAATAGCGTTGCCAGACTTCGTTCAGCGTGGTGCCGGGCTGATATCCGTCACTATCGGTAAGACGGAAGGGATGAAGATAGCCCGAGAGGCGGTAGTAGCTGACGGCTTGGAGTCGGCGGATCAACTCTTCAAGATTGGCTTCGAGACCTCGATCAAAGAGCCGTTGAGCTTGATCCTCGAAGGTCAGGGCTTCTTTTTGGTATTTCAATGAGCCTCCCTTCCTGTGGCGTGATGAGTGCAAGAAAAACCCGCCGTAATTCGCATATCAGTCCGAAAACTGTCAGAGGCGCGGCGGGTATGCTGGCGGAAAGAAAGGGCGGGAATCGTTTCTACGCAAGAAAAAAGCGTGGAAAGCCCGTGGGACAAGGGCTGGATCTTTCCGCTTGCGCGGGTCATTTGGAGAAGTGTTGGCGTTCTTGCACCAATGGCAACGTGTCGAGTCGTTAGTTCAAAAATGGAACCAACCACTTTTTCCTCCGATTCACCGGATTCGCTCACTAAGAGAAAGTTTTCTTCTTTTGACATAGGGCGGATGATCAATGGATGTGGAAGCGGATGGTGAAGAGTTCCTCTGCGGTGGTCTGGCTGGAGAGGCGTTGTTCGAGTTGCCCGATGAGGCGGTCTCGCTTGTCGCTAATTTCATCCTCGCGGTCAAAGATTTCGCGGCGTTGACGGTTCTTTAGGTGTTCGAGCTTCTGCATTTCCTCATGGATGTCCTTTTGCTCTTCGAGGGTGGGGGCGAGACGGCTTTGGCGGCGGAGATAGTCGAGCTGGGCCTTGGTCTCCTTGATGGCCAGCTCGGCGGCGAGGATCATGTCGGCGGCCCATCGTTCGATGTTTTCGGCGGCTTTTTGGAAGTGGGCGTTATTTCGGTCCAAAGACGAGGCGACGGTCGCTTCCCGGTGGCGGGTGGTGTCGGCGGCGAGGCGGTCGAGGTGTGACTCGGGAAGCGTGGGAGAGGAGTCCTCGACGGAAGCGAGGACGGTGAGGAGTTTTTCGCAGGTTTCCTGGTCGAGGGATTGTCCGTCGGCGGTGTGAGCGGAGAAGAGGAGGTAGTTTTCCTCTTCGTAGCTCTGGATGGTGAGGTGGGTGAGGCGGAGGTAGCCGGTAGTGCCACGGAGTTGCTCGATGAGGGTGAGCTTGGTGGGGTGGGCCTGAGTATCGAAGGTGAGGCCAGCGGGTGGAGTGAGGCAGGCTTTGCCTTCCGCGATGACGTGTTCCCCGAGCGGGTGGGAGAGGCGGTAGAGGTAGCCTTGGGTGCTGGAGGAGCCTCCCGAGGGATTCTTGCTGATGAGGTGGTAGTTGCCTCGTGGAGCGGCGGCGGTGGGACTGGATTTGAGGAGGAAGGTGAGGGTGTCGTCGTGCCAGTCCGCATTGTCTGCGATGATGAATTTGCTGAGAAGCCAGAACTGGCGGGCGAGCTTGTCGAGGCGGAGGTGGGCCTCGGCGAGATCCAGTTTGAGACGCTGGTGGACGTCTTCATCGAAGTAATCGAGGAGCTTCTTTTCGGTGTCGGCGAGACGGGCGTCGATGCTTTCCTTGAGGTCCTCTTGAAGCTGATTGAAGGCGGCTTCGATTTGCTCGGGATTGCGGCAGGTTTGGTAGATCTTGAGGACGCGTTTTTCGAAATCGATGCCGCTTTCGATGGATCCGAGGATTTCGTCGGAAGCTCCGAAGACGGAATCGAAGAGAAGGAACTTCTCGGTGAGGAGTTGGTGGACGCGCAGGTCGGCGGCGTTGCGGGAGTTGATGAAATTGATCACGACGACATCGTGCTTTTGCCCGTAACGGTGGCAGCGTCCGATTCGTTGCTCCACGCGCTGAGGATTCCAAGGAAGGTCGAAGTTGATGACAAGCGAGCAAAACTGCATGTTCACGCCCTCGGCGGCGGCTTCGGTAGCGATCAGAATGGAGTCATGGTCGCGGAAGTGCTCGACGAGAGCGGTGCGGATATCGATGGGACGGGAGCCGGAGGATCTCCCATTGTCGGCATTTTTAACGAGCCATTGGTCGTAGATCAGTTTGCTTTCCGGGGAGTTGTTGGACCCATTGAAGAGGATGATCTTTCCACGGTATCCGTTCTCCTCCAGGTAGAGCTTGAGGGCGTCCTGCGTTCGGCGGGACTCGGTGAAGACGAGGGCGCGCTCGGAGGCTCCGGTTTCGTGCATTTTCTGGAATCCGAGTTCGAGGGCTGAAGTGAGGGCCACGGTCTTGGTCTCAATGCCAATGCGGAGGCCTTGTTGAATCAGGGATTCGAGATCGCGGATTTCATCGAGAAGGGCAGAGATGCTGACTTCGGGAAGCTGAGAGCTGTTTGGGTTGGCGGTTTGCTCTTCGGCTTCATCGAGTAATTCATCGAGAAGCTCGGGGTCGAAGTCGTCATCGATGAGAAGGTCGTCGATGAGGGTGACGTGATCGACCTTGCCATCCCGGATATCGAAAAGCCTGCGAAGTAAGGTCTGGAGGGTGGAGATGATGGCTTCCGAAGAGGATGCGAGGAGCTTTCGCAGGATGAGGACGATGAGGTGCCTTCTTTGCTGGGGGATGGAATAGAGATCCTCGCGCTGGATGAAGGCGGAGACCTTGTCGTAGAAGGATTGTTCCTCGTCGGTAGGTTGGAACGGCTGGGTGAGGGCCTTGCGGTCGGTGTAGTTGATGTATTCCGTGACGTCCCGGCGAAGGGTGCGTTTACAGAAGTATTGAAGGCGGTGCCGCAGGAGATCGACATCGCCGCCCATACGCATGAATTGAGATCGGAAGGCATTGACATCACCGAAGAGGTCTTCGTCGATGAGGGTGGAGAGACCGTAGATTTCGAGGAGGGAATTTTGGAGCGGGGTGGCGGTGAGGAGGATCTTTTTTCTCTCCTCCAGTGCCCAGCGGATACCCTTGCCCATCTTGTTGCTGGGGCGGTAGCAGTTCTTGAGCTTGTGAGCCTCATCGATGGTGGCGAGGTCGAAGGGAATACTGCGGATTTCCTCCTTGTGCCGATTGGCGAAGGGATAGGAGCAAATGATGATTTCCTTGGCGTCGAAGGGGCGGGGATTTCCTGATTTGCGCCGGCGATTGTATTCCTTGGCGTCGAAGACACGGGCGAGGAGGTTGAATTTTTCCTTTAGCTCAATGGCCCACTGTTTACGAATGGAGGCCGGGCAAATGATGATGAGGCGTCGTTTTTTCTCCGCCCATAGTTGGCAAAGGATGATCCCGGCCTCGATGGTTTTTCCAAGACCAACTTCATCGGCGAGGACGACGCCTTTCGAGAGCGGGGATTGGAGCGCGAAAAGAGCCGCTTCGATTTGATGGGGGTTGAGGTCAACCTGGGCGTCGAAGAGCGATTGCGAAAGCCTGCCAATGCCATCTGCGTCATGGAAAGAGAGGGAGTGAGCAAAGAATTTGGCTTGGTGGCTGGTGAGCATAGGCGGAGGTTCTCTCTAGCTCAAGTGGTGGGGCTTTTCAGGACCAGGATGTAAGTTGCGGAGGTGGGTTTTGACATGAGCCGCCACGATAAAAGATGAATTCCTGCACGATGGGAATGACAATTGACGGTCCATGGAGTGCAGCTGCGTGTCTCCCGTTGCAGGAACGGGTTGGTGACGTGCTGTAGAGTGCTCCGAAATTGGGGGGGAACCCCCGGAAGGTGATTTATCTGACTGACTGAGTGTCCATAAAAGGAGCGGCTTTGAGGAGTCGGGCGAGTCACTCGAAAATCGGGGGCGTTTCCTTGGCACGAAGGCCGGCGAGGATCCACCGTTCTCGGATATGTCTGGGTGCCCATCGTGCCCGCTGGCTATCCAGTCGGTGAAGGGTGTCCCAGACTTCGGGAGCGGTCCACGGGTAGAATCGGTGGATCTCGGGGAGGCGGTCGAGCTTGGCAAACTGCCATGCGACGGCGGCTTTCACTTCGGGACGTTTCAGGAGACGGCTTGCGGAGGATCGGGCGGCGGCTTTGCTGTGGCATGATGAGTAGGCTTTCATGTAAGCGGACCATCCCCGGCGTTTGAAATCGAAAGGGCCAGTATCCGGTCCAAAGTCTCCGAGGGCATACCAAAAGGCAAAGTCCCACTCCCTGCTGCTGATGCGACGTCCCAAGAGGTCACGGGACGGGAGAGGTTTCGTCGGACGGTTTCTGCTAACATTTTCGCCAACGGTGGGGAGGATGGCCCATTCCGAAGGTCGGCCGGTCGGGGGTTTTCTTTTCTCGGTGGTGAGGAATCCCAGTTCCTCGGCCTGATCGATCTCCCACCAGTCGACGCCATTGAGACGGGTGAGATCCCGCATCTTCATCTCGCCTCCCCTGCGTGAGAGGGCACGGAGTAGAATGGAAAGACGCTCGCGAGTGAGGGGCGGGGGGTGAAAGCTCATATTTGTTTGGGTGTAAATCGGTAGCGTGAGGGGATGTTAAGAAATGTTAAGGTGTGAGCCGAGTTAGGACGGCACGGGCCGAGGGGCGTCCACCGTCTGCGAGTTTGATCGTTTTAATCGGAACTTCGGGGACTTTGTTTGGCGGATTTTGGGCTGTGAGCCTTGCGGTTTCTTGGTTTGAGGGGTTTAGGGGTCGGATTTAGTGATGGGGTTTCATGGCTACGCTCCCGGGAGCTTGAGGCCG
>Ga0335398_10002842_pt1 | contig 26450 bp, 24 predicted proteins | sample BON03_FD_205742 | JGI IMG/M metagenome (GOLD analysis project Ga0335398, IMG submission 205742) | Freshwater microbial communities from Lake Bonney liftoff mats and glacier meltwater in Antarctica - BON-03 (spades assembly) (version 2) | ecosystem: Environmental > Aquatic > Freshwater > Ice >... | reverse complement strand
TGGAATACCACTTGAAACCACTCGGTCTAATTCTGCAAATGTTGTAGGCACAGGCATCAAACTCATGGCGGCACCAATTTGTTCGGGACGTATGGCAAGCATTTCAACTCCTTTCATCAGATGATGCTTTGATTGTAGTCTATATGATGCTGATTCAACATGAATTCTAGAAGCCCGATTGAATGCTCTTGCGTCAAGGCCAGACTCAAGCCCTGCATGCATGCCGAGACACAGAAAAGTGTTGAACTAACTCAGATGCGATAGAAAATTTCGCACCTGAGCTATTGCTTTGCTAACTACATTCACTTTTTATACCTAATGTGTGAAACAGCCTCTGGTACAGACATACCTATGCATATTCCCAGATTTGCTGCAACGGCGTTCGCTCTTGATAAAATACCAGTCTTCCATGTCGAGTTCGCATCACCGATTCTTGCGCTAGTATGATGTACTGTCATAGCCGGAATACCGCGAGCGTCTAACGCGGGTAGTCTTGAGTACCCCGAGTCATCTATTCCACCCCCTGCATCGTTATAAACAGCGCCCAAAACACTTACTTTAATTGCAGAGGCTGATTTTCCACCCAATAATGCTCCGTGAGAACCAGTGATTACGATATTGTTTGCGTCTTGAGCGCATACCAATGAATTGGAATCAATGCCAATGACTTCTATACCTTGGCCGTTGTCTGCGCTAAGTTGTACTCTAGATTCATGTTGTAACTGAACCGTTTCGATTGAACGTGTGGCCAGCCTAAACCTTTGTGCGGCAAATGCAACGGGCATGTTTAGTTCAATACCCAGCGTTGAACCAATAGTATTACAAAAACTTATTTTGCCACGAGACAATAAATCATTACCATCACCAATTCTGGCAGTCTTGTAATCTACAGTTGCTCCAGCAATACCCGCTTGATTGAGTAATGTTAAGCATGAAATGCCAGCGTGTTCGAGACCGACCCCCGCATCATGCAAAATGACACCGCGTAACCCTTTTTGAGCTGCGTACCAACCGCAATAAAGACCACCATGCGACCCAGCAATAACGACTTGGTTGTAATGCTTATCTTCAAGTTGAGTGATGCTGTCTAGAACCCAAACACGGGTATTCATTTTCATCTTTATAAATTAAGACTCGATTTGAGCGCGCATAGCCTGTGCCCCCAGATTTAAAATGTCATTGGCATGGGCGTATAAAAAAGACACGCCTAAACGAACCCAAGGTGCTATATCACCAGGTTTAACCAACATGCCGACAGGCATACCGTTCTGATGCAAAACTTTAATAGCATTTTCGATTGCCGTAGCGACTATCGGGTGGTCATAAGAACCCCCAAAACCCATGCTTTTAGATAGGTCAACGGGGCCAATAAAAATGCAGTCTATTTCTCGCATTTTAGCGAGTTCGTTCACGCTTTCTAATAGTTTTATATGCTCAAGTTGAACGATTAATAAGCGATCTGCCCGATCACCTGAAAGGCAATATTCAAACGCAGAAACAATTCGTTTCACATCATCTAAGTTCTCGGCTCGGGGAACGATCAGCCCATCAGCACCGCGATGCATCAGTCGCTCAATTGCCCAAGGATCAAAATTGAATGTACGAATAAGACTACATACGCCATGAAGACGTGCGGCTCGAGCCATATTTTCAATAGACTCAATATCTGGACTGCCTTGCTCTGTATCGAACATCACGGCATTGATTCCGCTAAGTGCGAGCGCCTCAACCAGACCCGCAGAAGGGTGATCGACGTTGATAATGAGTTGGGGTTCGTGCCTTTGAAGTCTTGTTCGTAGCTTTTTTGCAGGAGAATCTGTTGTCATGAAGATGATCCGATGTGTTGAGATATAAGCATTGCTATATGGGCACTTTCTTTTTTCATTTGCTCAACAATATTGAGATGACGCGCAGGCGTCATACGCGATGATATTGCTGCAACGCTTATAGCACCTAAGGGGTAGCCATTAAAATCTAGAATTGCAACACCCACAGCACTCATACCATTAAATACGTGATCGTTGTTGTACGAGAAACCTTCTTTGCGGGTCTCGTTTACCAAGTTTTGAAGAACGGGTGCTGAGAACTGTGAATATTCAGGCCTACGTTGTGAATCATCGTTTACAAACGCTACCATTTCTTTATCGTTAAGGGCTGCTAAAAGTGCTAAAGCGCCTGCGCCGACACCAAGTGGACGACGGTGACCGGGTGCCAATGTGAGTGTCTTTATAGGATAGGAGCCGATGATGCGGTCTGCGCAAACAGCTTCAGAGCCATCAATAACCGAGAGGTAAATCGTGTCTTCAGTTTCGATAGCCAGTCGTTCAAGTGCTGGGCGTGCAATATCAATAATCGAAAAATGTCGGCCTGCGACACGACCCAATTGATACAGATCAATTCCTGGGGTGTATTTACGGGTTTGAGTCGACAGCTTCAAAAGACCATGGCTGACAAGCGCAGATAAAAGTCTGTGGACGGTCGATTTGCTCAGACCGCTAACTTTTGTTAAGTCTGTTAGACGCATTCCCGAGTTGCTGTGCGCGGCTACCCGCAGAAGTAAAAGAGCGCGATCTAAAGACTGTAAATTTCCGGGAATAGATAGATTATTAACCCATTTTTTTTCTGTTTTATTTTTTGGGTCTACCCCTAGGGTAGATTGAATTTCAAAATGACTTGCCATCATGTGTTTTTAATGAATATAATAATTGCATTGTACCATTTAATAAGATTAAAGTTCCATTTAATGGAATTATTTTAAGCTAGGTAACAGAGATGACAAAAAAAACGTTGATGAGTGGTGGTCGGGCATTAGCAAAAATGCTTGCTTTAGCGACTCCTTCCCCTTGCTTTGGCATGGGCGGTTTCCAACTACTTCCATTTTATGAAGGCATGCGTGTAGAAGGTTTAGAGCATTACTTGATCAACGATGAGCGTTGTGGTGCATTCGCAGCAGATGCTTATGCAAGAGTATCTGGCAAGCCAGGGCTTTGCGATGCAACATTAGGGCCAGGCGCCACAAATTTGGTTACCGCCCTAGTGGAATCACTAAACGCAGGTGTACCCATCATAGCGATCATCGGTGATTCACACCGCGCTCACTCATGGAAAAACATGACTCAGGAATGTCGGCAACTTGACATCTTGCGCCCTGCAGTTAAAGACATTTTGCGAGTTGAAATGGTCGAGCGCATACCAGAGTTTGTGCGTCGTGCATATGCCGTTGCAACTTCAGGTCGTCCCGGTCCGGTTGTGATTGATTTACCTGAAGATATTACTCACGCAGAATATGCATTTGATGACGCAGACTTTTTCATTGATCAGGCAACAACGCGTATTCCTGCAAGACGTACTCGACCTGCTGCAAAAGATATCGCTCGTGCAATTGAAATGATTGAGCAAGCAAAGCAACCCATCTTGCTAGTCGGTGGCGGTGTGCATCTTTCAGATGCATCTAAAGCGTTACAGGCATTCGCTGAACAAAACGAAATACCTGTTGCTCATACCATGAGTGGCAAAGGTGCTATTGCTTGTAATCACCGACTTTCAGCCGGAATATTTGGTCGTTACTATCGTGTTGCAAATGACATGATTTCAAAATCAGATTGTGTCATTGTTGTGGGGTGCAAGCTAGGTGAAGTTGCAACTAAGCGATATTCATTATTTGCACCCGGCACACCAATTATTCAGATAGATAGCGTTGCTGAAGAAATTGGTCGCACCACAAATATATCATTGGGTTTGTGGGGTGATGCTCGAGAAACGCTGGAAGCATTGAATGAAGGTTTGCCCAAAGAATCAAAAGAGCACCTAAGCCGGGTTAAAGCGGTAAATGATATGCATGAAAAGTTGGCAGTTTGGCTTTCAGATGCACAAGAACGTTATACCTCTACAGAAGCGCCGATAAATATGGGCCGCCTGATAGGCGAGTTGAGAAAAGTTCTACCTGATGATGGTATTTTAATTGCAGATGGCGGCTTTGCTGCACATTGGACAGGCCTGCTGTTTGATACGCATAGCGCAGGACGAACATATGTTGCTGATCGTGGCTTAGCCTCTATTGGGTATGGTCTACCTGGTTGCATGGGAACGCAGTTGGCGGCCCCAGACAAAGTGGTGGTAGGTATCACAGGAGATGGAGGCTTAAACATGACAATTGGAGAATTAGAAACGGCACGACGTGTTGGTGCTAATTTCATTTTGGTTGTCGTCAACAATGCGGCATCAGGTTATGTCAAAGCATTGCAGCACGCAATGTACGGGCAGTATCAGTCATCAGATCTCATTGAAATGAATTATGCGCAAATAGCTCAATCTATGGGTTGCTATGGTATTAGAGTTGAAGACCCAGAAAAACTCAACGAAGCTTACCTGAGCGCAATGAAAAATCGTGACAGACCGACTGTAATTGATGTTGTTGTAACGCGCGACCCATCAAAAATGCTGCCCGCAGCAGATAGTCGAACGCTAAAAGTAGAAAAGGGTGACCGACCGGTTTAGACAAATCATTAAATAATATAAATAAATTAAAAAAGGTGGAGCAAAATGAAATTATTACAAACTCTTAAAATATTAAGTTTATCGTTATGTTTACTTGTAGGCTTTACAGCCAATGTTAAGGCGGACATTACATTAGGACTTGTGGGTATCATGACAGGACCTAATGCCCAAAATGGTGAGTTCTGTAGAAACGGTGCATCTTTAGCAATAGACGAAATTAACGCCGCTGGTGGCGTTAAGACACCCGATGGTAAAACACAAAAGCTAGCTCTTGAGGTGGTAGACGATCAGGGCAAACCCGACGTTGGTTTAAATGCAATTCGCCGGCTTGTGTCTAACGATGAAGTCGTAGCGTTCATGGGACCAGATTTTACTGGTATTACTTTACCGTCACTATTTGTAGGTGAAGAAGCTGGCATTGCGCAAATAACTTCATCTATCGGCGCTGCAATAACGGCCAAAGGCGACAAGCATATTTTACGTGGTCGATCTAATGATCAAATGTGGATGATAGCCATTGTTGATTACATCGCTAATACGCTTAAAGTCAAAAAAGTAGGCATATCAGTAACCAATGTTGAGTTAGGCCGAAGCGGTCGTGATGTTGCCATTCAATACTTAAAAGACAAATATCAGATAACGCCTTCAGTAGAAGTCTCTCATGGGTTTGGTGACCGAGACCTAACCGCTTCTGCAGCACGTATTTTAGAAGCTAACCCAGAAGTAGTGATTAATTGGGGTACTCAAATTGAGGCAGCTTTACTTTTAAGAAAGCTAAGGGAGCTCGGCTGGAAAGGTGTTTTTGCTTTTAATGCAGCAGATGATATTTTTACCAACTTAGCCAAGCAAGATGCAGTGGGTGTAATTGGTCCTCAGAATTGGGTTTGGTCAATGTCTGACGAGCGCAGCAAAAAATTTGTTGCAGATTACGAAGCTAAGTTTGGTAAAAAACCATCACCACACTCAATTGTTTATTACGACGGAGTGAAGTTATACGCACAAGCTATTGCAAAGGCTGGCAACGATCGTAAAAAGGTACTTGCAACACTCAAAGCAATGCCAGAATGGCAGGGTGTGCAAGGTATGTATAAGCCTGATGCAAAAAATGGTGACATGATTACAAATACAGTGATCATTCGTTACAACGATCAAATTCAACCCGAAGTTGTTTTCGCAACGAAGTAACCGATATTTGCGGCATGGCCGTTATGGAATAGATAATGTTTCTTCAGCTTTCAATATCCGGCCTTGCAATGGGTGCACTTTATAGCTTAGTTGCGCTTGGTTTTGTGATGATGTGGAACACGGCAGCAGTGGTGAACTTTGCTCAAGGTGAGTTTGCCATGCTGTCGATGTTCTTTGCTTTATCAGCTCACGTAGCCTTTGGTTTGAACATTTGGCTAGCGATTGCAATAGCAATTACTGCAACAGCATTTTTGGGGTATTTGTTTGAACGAGGCCTAGTCAGACCGTTGCGTGACGCTGATCCTCTGACCGTTATTATGATGACCATAGGCCTACAAATTTTCTTGTCGAATGGGGCAAAATTTGTTTGGGGAACTCAACCAGAGGTTTTTCCCACTTATATAGGCGGCGAAACCTTAAGCTTTCTAAACGTCAGAATGTCTTCGCAAGCGCTAGCTGTTATTGGTGTTGTATCTGTTCTTGCGTTAGTGCTTCACTGGCTTTCACAAAGAACGGCATTAGGAAAATCACTCAGGGCTGTCGCACAAGATCGTGAAACTGCTGCATTAATGGGTATTCGAATAGATCGTGTCGTCAGTGCTGGTTTTGCAATTAGTGCGGCTTTGGCAGGTATTGCTGGTGTTTTAATGGCACCGCTAGTATTTGTTGCTGCCGACCTTGGGTTGCCTTTGTTAATCAAGTCTTTTATTGCTGCCGTAGTTGGCGGTTTTGGTAGTTATCCAGGTGCTTTGATTGGTGGTTTACTCATTGGCGTTCTTGATAATTATGTCGGTTTTTATATTTCTAGTGATTATCGAGACGTGGTGTTGTTTACCGTTCTGATTGTTATTTTGTTGTTCCGTCCGCAAGGCCTGTTTCCCAAACATCGATAAGAAGACACCATGAAAAATATTTCTTTCTCCGTGGTGGTAGCAACGCTTATCTTGGTGGCAATATTTGTGCCCATGACCTTGTCAAGTTACCAACTACAAATTGCAGTGATGGTGGGTATTTTTGCTTTACTTGCGCTCAGCTTGAATTTGCTGAGTGGTTATGCAGGCATGATATCTCTTGGGCATGCAGGGTTCTTCTTGATTGGCTCATATGTTTCCGCCATACTTGCTACCCGCTATGGCGTGTCCTTTGGCGTTTCACTCGTTGGGGCAGTTGCCGTTACAGCACTTAGTGGTTTATTACTTGCAGTACCAGCCATGAAACTATCTGGACATTTTTTAGCTGTTATTACTATTGCATTTGGTTTGATCTTGCATCTACTTGCAATCAACCTCGAATTCATTACCAATGGCGTATCAGGTATATCTGGTATTGCGCGGCCACGATTTGGTTCATGGGTAATGAGTAGTGACTTGTCGTATTATTTTATGGTGCTGGGATTTGTAGCTACAGTTGCCTTGCTAATGGCTGCTTATGTTCGTTCTGGCTATGGGCGTGCTTTGCGTGCGTTAAGAGATGATGAGCTGGCCGCTGGTTGTATGGGCGTAAATATAACTGTTGCTAAGATTCATGTATTTGTTATTTCAGCAGGCATCGCTGGTTTGGCAGGATGCTTATATGCCCATTATGTCCGATATATAAACCCTGAAAGTTTTACCATCGATATTTCCATTCGTATTCTTATCATGGTGGTGGTGGGTGGAATTGGGAGTATTTGGGGGTCTATCATTGGTGCTTTTGTTGTTTATGTTTTACCCGAAGCGCTTCGAATTTTGAATGATTACTATTATTTAGTATTTGGTTTCGTTGTAATTTTGTTGATGATGGTGCTTCCTGGTGGAATTGTTTCGTTAATTCCTGGCAGCTCAAAGACAGTAAACAATATCAGTGCTGGGCGGGGTTATCGACCATGACGGCATTAACGAAAGAGAGCGTGTTATTCGAGTCCGATTTAATGCAAGTGCGTGGCTTAACAAAACGATTTGGCGGACTAACTGCCGTTGATAATGTAGATTTAAATATATCAACCGGTCAAATACATGGCTTAATCGGGCCTAATGGTTCAGGAAAAACAACATGTATAAATCTTCTCTCGGGCGTTTTGCGACCAGATGAAGGTAGTATCTTATTAGATGGGCGTGAGCTTGCCAATAAGCCAACGCACACCATAGCAGGTGCTGGTCTAGCCCGTACTTTTCAAAACATACGAGTATTTGGCAGAATGTCTGTTCTTGAAAACGTATTAATTGGTTTTAATCAATCTCTAGGCTACAGCCTTTTAGATGTATTGACATTACGAAATCTAAAAGCCGAACGCAAATTGCGTGAAGAAGCTATGAGTTTATTAAGCTTTGTCGGAATAGAAGACAAAAGTTCTGCTTTGGCAACCAGCCTTTCTTATGGTGAGCAGCGCTTGATTGAAATTGCTCGAGCCCTAGCACTTAAACCGTGCATACTTTTGTTAGATGAACCGTTAGTGGGAATGAACCCCACAGAAGTTGATCGTGTCGTTGTTCTTTTGAAGCGAATGCGTGATCAAGGCTTAACTATGTTGTTGGTAGAGCACAAGATGCGTGTTGTTATGTCGATTTGCGATCAGATTACGGTATTGAATTTTGGTCGTCATGTAGCTAGCGGCTGCCCTGACGATATACGTGCCAACCCCGAAGTTATCAGTGCATATTTAGGTGAGAGTCATGGAATCCGCAAACGAACTGCTAAAAGTTGAACATATTGCAGTAAATTATGGCGTTTTACCAGCCTTGCATGATGTCGATTTCAAGGTTTATGAAGGCGAACTAATCGCCTTGCTTGGAACGAATGGTGCAGGTAAGTCAACAACGCTTAAAACAATTGTTGGCTTAATGAAACCCCTATCAGGTCGAATCCATTACCGTGGCGAACAGATCGATGGCACACAAACTTACGATTTAGTACGTAAGGGTATTGCACTTGTACCAGAAGGTAGACGCGTATTTGCAAATTCTACAGTTGAAGAAAATCTAGAGTTAGGTGCAATCTCGCGATCATCAAAAATTGAAATACAGGAAAGCTTTGAACGTGTTTACACGATGTTCCCTGTTCTTAAGAATCGCAGACGCCAGATGGCGGGTTCTTTGTCTGGGGGCGAGCAGCAAATGTTGGCTATTGGTCGAGCGCTAGCCTCTCGCCCTACATTATTATTGCTTGACGAGCCTTCAATGGGCCTAGCCCCGATTATTGTGACGCAGATATTTGAACTGATTGTTGAACTTAATGAACAAGGTACAACAGTATTGATGGTTGAGCAAAATGCTAACCTTGCTTTAGAAATTGCTGATCGAGCTTATGTACTTGATGGTGGTCGCACGATACTGTCTGGTACGGCGCAAGAAATGATGGACAATGAGGCAGTCACTGCAGCTTATCTGGGCTCATAAAACAGAGCTTAAGCTTTGATAAATAAATTAAGAACGTAATCTTTCCTATGACTATAAATCCATTTTCTAGTTTGACTGAACTCTCTAACGAAATAGCAGCTAGACAATACAACGCAAAAGAGCTGTCGACTCTGTACCTCAAACGAATACAACGTGGTAACTCAAAGTTACACGCTTTCATAGATGTATGTGAAGAGTCAGTTATGCAGCAGGCGTGCGCATCTGATCTTCGCCGCGCGAGTGGTCATTGTCTCGGACCACTAGACGGACTGCCAATCGCTATTAAAGATATCTGCGACATCGAAGGGCAGCTGAGTCGTTGTGGTTCAGAGGTATGGGCAACGCGTCGCGGTATAGTGACTTCAACAGTTGTAAAAAGATTAAGAGCTGCTGGCATGGTGATTTTGGGTAAAACCCATATGGTTGAGTTTGCCTTTGGTGGTTGGGGCACCAACCCCACTCAGGGAACGCCCTTCAATCCATGGGACTTGAAGCACCACCGAGCCCCTGGCGGTTCATCTAGCGGGTCTGGCGTAGCTGTTGCTGCTGGGCTTGCGCCTGCAGCAATCGGAACAGACACAGGCGGATCAGTGCGTATACCAGCATCTCTGGTTGGAATCACAGCGCTAAAAACTACACCCGGTTTGATTAGTCTTTATGGTGTGAACCCACTTTCGATGACGCTTGATACCGTTGGGTCAATGACTCGATCAGTTGCTGATTCGGCTCTAATAACACAGGCTTTAGCTGGAGCAGATATTCATGACGTTGCGACGGTTAATGTACCAATAGCAGATTATAGAAAGTCCCTTTCGAAAAACAGCAGTCTAAAAGGCGTTCGTGTTGTAGTGCTCTCTGAAGATCAGTTTCCTCTGACTGTTGAACCAGCCATCAGCGTAGCATTTCGGCAATCTGTTGATATATTACGCAGTCTAGGTGCAACTATTTTAGAGCGTAAATTCCCCTTTGATTTTGCTGATTTAATGAGAAGGAATGGTCAGATTATTAGCGCTGAGGCTTGGCAGATATTAGGTCGTATTGTTAATGATAGTGATGCCCCTGTGAATGATGCAGTACGAAGCAGAGTGAAAAGCGGCGCAAACGTTAGCGCTAAAGACTATATAGAAGCTTTGAAACATCATCGAAATGCCTGTAAAGCCTGGCAAGAATGGATGTTCGATGCCGATGTATTACTAACGCCAACACTTCCAATCGTGGCTCGTCGCCTCGATGAAATTGACGAGTACGAAATGACCTTATCAACCTTCACCCGTGGTGTAAATTACTTAGGTGCATGCGCACTGACCTTACCTGCAGGGCTATCTGAAATTGGTTTACCAATAGGGGTGCAATTAGTTGCTAAACATTTTGATGAAGCGACTCTTATACATGTTGGTTGTGCTTTTCAACAGGTAACAGACTGGCATCGACAAACACCAGACCTCTCAAATTTATTTAATTAATAACAATAGTGTCCCAATTGTTGGCGCCGATTGAATATTGACCCATTAATTTTGGATCGGCGTCAACAAATTATATTTTTTTAGAAAAAAGCAATACACTACTTAATGCATTTGCACATGACAGTCAAAACCATCAGGGAAATAGTTTATAGATTGTAGTGGTCAATCATCTAAATAAAGCGAAAAGTATTTAATTGTCACTCATTTATTATTGATTCCCAAGTGCCAAGAATATCTTGTGAATTTGCCATGACGTATCGGGCCTGAAACAGATTCATTGATCCTTCGTGCTGTACAGCATTGGGGCTACTGACAAGGTCTTTAACTACTACAACATAATAGTCGTGATATGACGCACCGCGTACAGTCGATTCCACACAACCTTCAGTCGTTGTGCCCAAAATAATTGTGGTCTGAATTCCGTTAGCTTTAAGTAAAAGATTAAGTGAAGTTCCTACAAAACCGTCTGGACGAAACTTCTCAATCAGCACATCTTTTGGCCCTTTTTCAAGGCCATCAATTAACTCAGCACCCCAACTACCCTTGAGCGTATATTCAGAGCTTTTGCCGTCACGACATTTAAAACGTAACCACGCCGGCGAGTCACTCGCACCATTGGGCAAGGTTAATTGCTGTAAAAAATAAACTTGAATGCCAAGATTTTGGGCATGATTAACAAAGGCTATAGTTGATTCTAATGTGGCCTGTGTTGTAGTTATATTCTTACCGTGTTTAGCAAAATGCCCATCTGAATGGCAAAAGTCGTTTTGAACATCAACCACGACGAGTGCGGTGTGAGCAGGGTTTATGAGCTCTTCAAGTGTATCAAACATCGTCACACCATTTATTGTTTTCATTGAATCTCCAAATACTGAATTGAGTTGAAAAAGTTCACGTCGAATCTGTAACGCATGTAAAATGCTATAAATTTTTGTTTAAAAAGCACTGCATGTATTTGTTGCTAAAACCAGTAACTTTTATTTAACCTTTATTATTTATTTAGACCTTATAGCAATTATTTAAACGTGGGTGGCTACTTGTACATTGCCTCGAATTTGCTCAATCTCGATTGGGAATAGCTCAGCAATATTGTCAACTTCCATTACGTGATAGAAAGAAAAACGGTAGGCGGTACCCGCATTAATTTCGGGCGGTGTGAACGGAAATGCAATATTTCCACCCGTCGAAAGTCGCCCTTGAAAACCATGATGCAGTAGGTATTGTTTAGTTACACCAGCAACAGCTTTTGCATGATCAGCATTGTTAGCCAAGCACTCAACCAAAAAGAAAATTTCACTTGGTTTCTTGAACTTAGATTTGGAAAATATCTGTGTTGCGCCAGTTCCGTAAATGTGAAACTTAATGGTGTAGCCTGTGATGAAATCGTTGAGGATGCTGGCGACGTTACCACGAACACCTTGTTCGATTAAGGCTAGGTTTTCAATAACGCGCGGATCACTTGAGCCTGCACACAAAATGGCGCGTTCACCAACGCGTTCGGCGCCTTCAATTTTGACTGTGATTTGACTTGCGGGCTGCCATACAGCACCACGAACTCGGGTAACCCTTTCGTTTACTGCTTCGTATGATGCACTGTCAACTCTTAGCACACCGTCAGGTTCATGTACCGAAAATGGGTCTGCTTGTTCATAAAGACTGTGTGCTGCCACCGAAAGAGGTGTTGCTGCGCGTAAAGGGTTCATACTTTCCAGCGTAAAAGATTCACCCCCTGGTTCGATTGTTCCAAGAATAGCGTCACGTCCGCCTGGTGTGCAACAGATAGATGAACATTCAATGATTTTTGCCATATGAACGGCAGGCCCGACCGGGTAGCCGAGCATGACAGGCAATGAAGAAAATATAGCAGTGTCGCAAGCTCTACCTGCAATAATGACATCAGGCCTCATCTCGAGTGCACGTATGAATGCCTCTTGCCCCATTTGCCCAACTATGTTTGTTGCCCTATCAATTGCAGCATCATCAATGAGTGGAATTGGCCCAAGGGTATGAATACGACCTGCGTGCAACATTTCCTTTATTAAAGCGCGTGGAATGTCAGCATGAATGATTGCAAGTTTCATGTCTAGACGTTCGTTTCTAGCAATAGTTCGAATCAATTCAAGTGTTGTTTGAAGATGTGCTTCTGCTCCAGCTGTACCCGCTGTTCCTATAATTAATGGAATGTCTAAATTTCTTGCTGCTTTAAGAACAAGCGTTAAGTCTCTTATGGTTATTGCTTCTGAGGTAGCCATTTTTCCAGAACCCAAATAATAGGGACCCGGATCAACTGAACCCATGTCGCAGCCAATTAAATGAGGATTTCTTTTTAAGCCCTGCGCCAGCGCTTCGGCAGGTATTCCGTAACCAAGCTGTCCTGAGGCTGCAAGAATACGCAACTCATCTGTTGCGTGGGGTGGGTTAGCAAAAAGTCGATCAACTGCAGTCATAACGTTATATCCAGTAATGGATGGTGTTGTTGGGCGCCATACACGTCACTGTCACCTGGTGTACCTGCAACGAGTGGTCGGTCAATGACCACTTTTATAGCTCGGGCAGGGTGGTAATGTATGACCGACAGCGAGTTGGGCTCAACCTCGTAGCGTTCCGCTAAGGCCGATGCTTTTAGAGCATTACTGGAGCAAGCTAACGCGTAGCTTGTGGCATCAGGAAATAGGATATCGAGCGTTATCTGCAACGGACCAGCATTCTTACTGCGGATAACGGAAGCAACATCAATGAGGCGAACGATAAATTTCATCATTATGTTGGTCAATCCTTAGTTCAGGCTGGAGGCGAGTGAAATATTTATTAGGGGCATATTATTTGTTATGGGTTTGATGGGCTTAAAAATGAACTCTTCAGTCTCAAATTGATTTTTCAGCAACAAATATTTAAAAAACCATCTTTTAGTTAGATATAATGATATCATTATATTTATTAGATTAGTCTAAACAATGTAACTTTAATAACGCTGCCTTCGAAATCAAGCGCTCTATACAGAGCTGCATATAGTTTTATTAAGTTTCGTTGTAAATACAACCGCCATCTTTAGTAGCGCAACCATTTTGAAATCATAGATAAGGAAATCTAACAGCATGAATAGTCAGGAATTACGTAATGTAGATAAGAATCTTAATAGTTACCCATCAGGGTTAACAATAAAAGCAGGTCGCAACCATACTTTACGTAGCATGCTGAATTCTGATAGCTTTCTAATGGCGCCCGGCGCCTTTGACTGCCTAAGTGCCAGATTGGTTGAAAAAGCGGGCTTTAAGGCGGTTTATTTAACGGGCTCTGGAATGTCTATCTCAGCTCTCGGTGCCCCCGATGTTGGCCTGATGACCTTTACTGAAGTTTTAGATCGCGCTAAACGCATTGCTGATTTAGTCTCTATTCCTGTTGTTGTAGACGCCGACACTGGTTACGGCGGTCCGTTAAATATTGTGCGTACGGTTCGGGAATTTGAGAGATCGGGTGTGTCAGCGATTCAACTTGAAGATCAAGCATGGCCTAAAAAATGCGGTCACGAAGGGGGTCGGCAACTTGTACCGATCAGTGAGATGGTCGGTAGAATTAAGGCGGCTGTTGATGCCAGAATTGATCAAGACTTAATGATCATTGCGCGCACTGATGCACGAAGTGAAAATGGCATAAATGTTGCAATTGATAGGGCTCAAATGTATGAGCAAGCAGGGGCTGATGTGATCTTTGTAGAGTCACCGCAGAGTCAAGAAGAGCTTAAGCTCGTTGGCTCTTCTTTTAAGGTGCCACTGCTTGCCAATATGGTTGAAGGTGGGCGCACCCCAATTTTACCGGCTACGGTTTTGGCTCAGCTTGGGTTTTCAATGGCGATTTATCCCAATGCACTGACACGATTGTTTGCTAAAGCAGGCCTGCAGATGTTGGCACACCTGTCTGAACACGGTACCTCGGCAGGCTATTCAGACCATATGTTTGATCATCGCCAACTGTGGTCACTTTTTGAATATGAAAAATGGACTCAGACTGAAGATCGCCTGAAGAATGATGAGTAATTATATTTTTTTAGGGATGCCTAATAAGCATCTAATGATTAATAAAAAAAAGAGCATTTTTTAAAAGTATCAAGTTAGTTTTATAACAACACAAAAAAGTTTAAACAGGAGATTCAAATGGAATTTAAGAAAAAATTACTGGTTGGTATTGCAACAACAATGATTGGTTTTTCAGCTAGCGCTGCGACATGGACCGTTTATACTTTTGGCCCAGCTGAAACGTTGGGTAACGTACAAGGGCTTAAACGAATTTTAGAAGATGTCGAAAAATCAACAGATGGCGAGATGAAGTTTCGACTAAGGCTTGCAGGTTCTTTACCTATTCAGGCTACCAACATAACTCAGGCCGTAGGTAACGGAACAGTGCTATTTGCTGATGATGGGTTTCACTTAGGCAACGTCAAAATAGCGGGTGTTTTACGTTTACCCATGTTGCTTCGTACAGTTCAAGACTATCAAACAGCTTTTAATATAATGCGCCCTTACATTGATAAAGAATTCGAACGGCAAGGTGTGACTGTGCTTGGAAATTACCTGTTTCCACATCAAGTAGCGTTTTCTTCTAAGACGCTTACAAACTTAGACCAGTTTCAAGGTCAAAAGATGCGCGTATCTTCACCTGAACAAGCAGCCTTTGTAGAGTTAGTTAAGGGGGTGCCAGTCACACTGGGCGGGTCAGAAGTACCCTCTGCCTTACAAACATCAACCATTGATGGTGTATTTACTGCAAGCGCGGGTGGGGGAAAAATCTGGGGTAGTTTGCTTAATTATAATTATCGCTTGCCATTAAACTATTTCGATGGTTTTTATATTGTAAATAAAGAAGCTTTCGATAAACTTAGCCCAAATATTCAGAAAAAATTCCGTGACGCTGTTGAGCGTCTAGCACCAACCACGACTGCCCAGCTATATAAAGAAGAGCTTGAAGTGACAGCCAAACTAAAAGCTAATGGCATGGATATTGTTGAGCCGACTCCAGAAGATATTGCTCGCGCAACCAAGCTGGTTGAAGGTTACTGGCAACAATGGGCTCAACAAAACGGCCCCGATGCGGTTAAATTGCTTGCAGAGGTTCGAGCTGCAGTTGGTCGCTGATAACTAAGCACTATGTGTACGCGTGCGTACACATAGATTGCTGGCATTTATTTCAATTTAATAATGTGATTAATTGTTAAGTTTTATAAACAATTGTTAGCTGTTATTTATTGAATTTTTTTGGCGCTTCGCTATTTGCGTTTCAACGCTTAGCGTCTATTCGGAGTAACTATGCAAGAACAGTTAGACCATAATTCGGTTCAGCAAACCTCTAACATTGAAAGCGACAAAATTACTCAATCTTTGAGGATTGCGCCTACCGGTATTGAACGACTCACTTCTAAAGTAGTGCAATTGCAATGTGTGTTTTCAGAGATTGTTTTAGTTGTACTCACGGTATTAATAGCAGCTGAAGTTGTGTGTAGAAGTTTTTTTGGTTTTTCTTTACTAATCGTAGAAGAGATTGCAGGCTATCTGCTGTTGACACTGGTGTTTCTGGGCATGGGTATTGCAACATATGAAAATGCATTGTTTCGAGTTGAATTCATTATTAACGCACTTCCAGAAAACATCGCTGAATTTTTATTGATTATTTACCGATTGCTATGCCTAGCTTTTACGCTAATCTTATTTCAACAGATGTGTTTACTGGTAATCGACTCTTATAAAAAAGGGGTCTCTGCCGCAACGATTTTAGCTACGCCGCTTTTTATACCGCAACTAGCTCTGGTGATTGGTGCAGCAACCCTTTCACTGATTTTAGTTGCACAAATTGTGAATTCATTGAGGCTTATTAAGCGCAATTTACGATGATAAAAATTGTTAGGTATCAAAGCCCAAACTGATTTTACTTAACACCCTGCGTGTTTGCATGCAGAGATAATTTGAAAATGGTTTGAAAAGTTTTTTTGAATATGTTCCTGCATTGAAGTGTGTTTTAACTGATGTTTATAAAGGTAAATCATGAGCGAGATTAGCCAGTTTCTTTTAGTTATCGGGGTATTTCTTGTTCTGTTAATTGGTGGCTTATGGATACCGTTTGCAATTGCTATTAGTGCTTCTTTTTACGTTTATATTTCAATGGGTTGGGGTGGGTTTAATGGTTTTGGCTTGGCAACATGGGGTAGTCTTAATAGCTTCACGCTAACAGCTATTCCGCTTTTTATTCTTATGGCTGAAATCATGTTGCAGAGTGGCCTAAGTGAGAGAGTTTATCGTGGGTTATCACACCTTGTCAGAAAATTACCAGGCGGCCTTTTACAAACGAATATTGCAGGGTGTGCCGTATTTTCTGCAATTAGTGGGTCGTCAGTAGCTACGGCGGTAGCGATAGGTTCTGTGGCGATGCCACAGCTTGATCAACGAGGGTATTCAATTGGGCTCTCTGCTGGAACGCTTGCTGCAGGGGGTACGCTTGGAATTCTGATTCCACCCAGTATTGCTATGATTATTTATGGCACATTTACTGAAACATCTATTACTAAACTTTTCATGGCAGGTTTAATTCCAGGCTTGGTTTTAGTCGCTCTTTTTATGATTTACGTGGGTATTCGCTGCATTATAAATCCCAGCCTCGCCCCTCAAGAAAAAGACCAAATAGTGGTGTCGTGGCTTCAAACTGCCGCTGATATTCTTCCTTTTTCGTTATTGATTGCTGGGGTGATGACGGGCCTCTACACTGGTATTGTTACGCCGACTGAGGCCGCTGCGCTGGGTGTATGCTTGGCTGTCATTATCGCCTCGCTTTGGGGGCAATTCAATTTACAGATACTTCGCAAGTCGTTGTACCGCACAGTACAGACTAGCGGGGCAATTCTTTTTATCGTTTATGCTGCTTTTTTATTTTCTTATGCGGTGGCTATGGTCGGAATTGCCGACGAGCTAACTGGAATACTTAAATCTTTGAATTTGACTCAATTTGGTTTGTTTATTGGCATTGTCATTTTGTTTACACTGCTTGGGTTAGTGATAGATAGTATTGGCATGATGGTCATTACAATTCCGATTTTGACACCCATTTTAAACAGTTACGGCATCGATCTCATTTGGTTTGGTGTATTGATGGTGGTATTGATTGAACTTGGGCAAGTAACACCACCCGTAGGCATGAATCTGTTCGTTGTAAAAAGTATCGCCCCCCGCGCAACGCTTGGTCAAGTTATTTTGGGAACTTTACCTTTTTGTGCACTTTTGTATGTTCTTATTTTTATGCTTTTCTGGCTGCCAGAGCTTGCTTTGTGGCTACCCGGGCAGATGTTTGATCGTTGATAAAAATATAACCCTATTAATCAGGCATGCGAGTAAAGCGGTAGCCCTGTTCCGGGTAAAGTCACTTGAAGTATGCTGCTGCTTTCTGATTCAGTGATTACAAGTTGTTTCGTGCCTGGGCGATAGGCTAGGTTAGTGACGACTGTTCCCACATTACTTTTGACGAATTGAGTTATGTTGCCTTTCGCGTCCATAACGAAGACACCTGCGAGGCTGCTATGTGCCATGCAAAGACGCCCTTCATTATCTAGTGCAAGACCGTCAGGACCACTTGTGCCGAAGAATGTCTGAAAGGCTGCAACCTTGGTTACATGTCCATTAGATTGTATGGGCCCGCGCCAGATAGAATTTGATCGTGTCGCTGCAATAAATATTGCTTTGCTTGCATCATCTACAACAAGACCATTTGGGCTGGGTACATTATTTATTACACAATCTAACGTGCCGTTGGTGCGCATACGATAAACTCGACCTGTTGGGTCTTGCAGGCCAGATTGGCCTTGGTCTGTAAACCATAGATCACCCTGAGCGTCAAAGGTCAGGTCGTTTATTCCCTTGAAAGATTCACTGTTGCAGTGGCCGAGAATAGTCTCGCGCTTACCTGTGTCTGGGTTCATGCGCAAGATACCGTGGCGGTAGTCTGCAATCCAGATGCTGCCGTCTTTATGAATGGCTAAACCGTTTGGCCAACCATCGTATTCTGTAACAAGTGACCACTTGAGATCGACTGAGATACGAAAGATTCGGCCATATGGAATGTCTACAACAAACAAATTTCCAGCACGGTCAAAGACAGGCCCTTCGATGAAGCTATCGACCATTCGTCCACCCCTGTTAGCGTCAGTCCATTCAGTTTGGCGCGGCTTACGAAACTCATCTGGTAAGCGAGTAAGAACGGTTGCGTCAATTACATCGGGTGGTGTAAAGCTCATATTCCAGATTGGCATTATGCGGTCTCGTTATAAGGTTTCAGTCTAGTTTAAAAGTGATCAAACGAATTAACTGTGGTTGACGCTGATTATTGGAAAGGGCCATCGTCGTTCAGGCAATTTAACTCGTCAAGAACTTCCCTTGTGTGCTCGCCAGGTCGGGGCAGGTCACGGCGAAGAGCGAATCGCTGAGTGCCGAACTGCATCGGTAGTGCAGGCACTTTGACTTGACGTCCATCGGGCAAGGTGATTGGAATCATTCCTCCGTCGCTACTATTGAGGTGTGGATCGTCGAATAAGTCCCATGGTTTCGCTATGCGTGAGTAGGGTAGACCTGCTTCATCGCACAAAGTACAGAGTTTAGAGAAACTATGTTTGGCTAGTAGTTTTGAAACGAGAGGAATGAGTGTGTTGCGTGATTGCGATCGTTGGTTATTGGAAGCGAATGCTGCGTTTAGTAACTCAGGTTCGTCAAGAGCCGTGGTGAAAATTTTCCATTGCCGCTCGGTTACAACACCAATGAAAATGCTAATGTCATCTGAAGACTTGAAAATATCGTAGACGCCCCATGCCCGTTTACCAGCGGCCATCGGTTCTGGCGAAATGCCTAATACGGCATGTTGCATCATATGGGTCGACACAAGCCAAGCAGCGTTTTCGAAAAGACCGCTTTGAACCTGTTGCCCAAGACCTGTTATGTCACGTTGCCGCAGTGCGCCCATTATGGCAATCGCGCCAAACAAGCCACCCATCATGTCGTTAACAGGGGCACCTGCACGCAACGGGGTACCTGGTGGCCCAGTCATATATGCGAGCCCACTCATCATTTGTGCAACTTCGTCTAATGCTGTTCGGTTTTCATAAGGGCCAGAAAGAAATCCTTTGAGAGAGCAATAAATGAGACGGGGATTTAGATTGTGAAGCTCTTCATAACCTAAACCCTTTGCGGTCATAGCGCCGGGTCGAAAATTTTCAATCAGTACGTCTGCAGATTTTGCCAAGCGTTGCGCGGCTAACCGCCCTTTTTTTGTATCTAGGTCAAAAATCACGCTACGCTTGTTGCGGTTGGCTGCAGCAAAAAAACCCGCACCAGAACTTATAAGGTAGCGTGTGTGGTCACCTTCTTGGCCTGCTTTGCCAACAGGCTCTACTTTAATGACATCGGCCCCCATGTCTGCGAGCACGAGACCGCATGAAGGCCCCATCATCATGTGCGTGAGCTCAATTACTCGTATTCCTTGAAGAGGTAGTGCCACTGAGTTTTTAGACTCTTGCGGTTTCTCTGTCGGCAATAGTTTGTTACTCATTGCGCAGCGCTCGCGGGTTGTTTAATGCGAGAAGGGTCAGCATATCTGAAGCCTTTTCCAACACCAGCGTCTGCTACATGTCCATAAAGTGTTTCCCCTGGAAGGTTTTCTATCAGTATTGCGCGAGCTGCAACCAGTTGATCTAGGTCGATACCTGTGTCATGTCCCATTGACTCTAATAAGTAAACGAGGTCTTCAGTAACGATGTTACCTGTAGCGCCTGGCGCATAAGGGCAGCCACCTATACCCGCTTGGGACGCATCAATGGTGGTAATTCCAGCATCAATTGCAGCAACTGCATTTGCGAGGCCTTGCCCACGCGTATTATGCATGTGCGCCCCCCCTGCCTTGCTGCCAAGTAACGCTATCAGCCGGGTAAACATTCTTTTAACCTGTGTAGGATTGGCATACCCTACCGAATCTGATAAACCAATAGAATCTACACCCACTTGCGCTAAACGCCGAGCCATTTCAATTACCCAATCTTCAGATACTTGACCTTCTTGAGTGCAACCAAATGCTGAAGCAATACCGACCTCAACTTCGACTGTACTGTTCAATTCGTTGCGTAATTGGCAAATTTTTGAAATGGTTTCGATTGACTGTTCACATGTCATACGCACGTTTGCCATATTATGCATCTGAGAGGCCGATACGGGTACGGTGATCTTGTGGACACCGCAGGCTATCGCGTTCTGTGCCCCCTTTAAATTGGGAACAAGTGCCATCACTGTGAGACCAGGAATCTTTAGGGCTTCACGAACAACTTCACCTGTGTCAGCCATTTGGGGCAAAAGAGTAGGGTGCACAAATGATCCAACCTCAATTTCGCGCACCCCGCTTGCAGCCAATGCTTTTATCCAACGCAGCTTCGCTGCCGTTGGCATGATGCGGCTAATACTTTGAAGACCATCGCGTGGGCCAACTTCACTTACCATAATATGCATTGAATTTTTTCTTAAAAAATGAACAGTTTTGTTTAAATAATTTTTGGTTTATAGTTTTATCTGATAGAATTAAATTCTTTCTAATAGAATACTTTATTTGTAATTTATCTGTCAAGTTGTTTCTCTTCTAAACTTCTAAGACCCTCCAAACCATGGCACGATATCCAACCAAACCCGTCGATAAAGCATCAACCTCTAAAGGTGGGGTTGCGGCTGTTGACCGCTCGTTAATTTTGTTGGGTACTTTCGGTAAGAACGATCGCTCGCTTTCGTTACAGGAATTAGCAGATCGTACAGGCATGGTTAAGAGCACGGTACTCAGACTGCTGGCATCATTACTACATGCGCAGCTGATACAAAAGTTACATGAAGGACGTTATTCGCTGGGGCCCGCGGTTGCAAAACTTTTCAGTGTCTACACCACTGCGTTTGGTTTAGACGATCTATTGATTCCAATCTTGCGTGAATTGGTTCAAGCCACCCAAGAAAGCGCATCATTTCACGTCCGTCAAGGCGCGCATCGTGTCGTTCTCTCTCGAATAAACTCACCGCAAGCGCTGTCAGATCAGATTCGTGCCGGTGATATTATTCCTCTAAACAGGGGAACTGGGGGGCGAGTACTGATGGCATTCTCAGGTGCTAAGGGCAAGTTGTTTGATCAAATTCGCTTAGAAAAAGTGATTGCATTGGTGGGTGATCGTGTTCCAGAGCTTGCAGGCATCTCGGCGCCTGTTTTTGATGCGAGTGGGCAACTCTTAGGTGCCATCACGCTTACGTTGCCAAAAGAGCGGTTTGTAGACAGTCATGTTTTGACTGTTAAGGCAGCAGCAGCTAGTTTGACGCAAAAGCTAGGTGGCTTATTTTAGTTTGTAGGTATTTGCTTTGCGACAATTCACTTTAATATCTTAAAGGTTGTTAAAAACCAAATCTACTTTTTGCAAGAAGTAAATAAATGAATTGAACATCACGATTACCCTTACAAATACCATTACAGTTATCGCTACCACTACCTCACTTGATTCATATAAAATCGGTATGAGAAACGGTCACCAGGGTGTGTATTGACCGATGCTTGAATAAGCTGATTATCTGGGCCTATAAAACGGCGCAATACAAAAAGACCGGGTTGTTCTTTCGGAACATTTAAGTGTTGAGCAATCTCAGCACTTATGGCGGTCGCTTGAATCTCTTGCTCTACATTAATAAACGGAATATGGCTATGTTCCATAATTCTTCGGTGATAAGGTTTGTCGCTAATCATGTCTTGTTGGGCTACCTCACAAAATCTGTCTGGAAGATAGATTTCCAGTAAAGAAACCGGATGTAATTCATCGCCTAATGGTGATCGGACACCACGTATTTGATGCCATTTTTCTCCGAGTTGGCAACCAAAAAGTCTTACGTGTGTCGCATCAGATAAAAAAGTTTTGCGATCTATCATTAATAGCTGTGTGTCAATGCCATACTGCATGAAATTAGCACTATTGACCGATACGACGAAATTACGTCTAGGCTCTTTATTTTTAACTATAGTACCGATGCCATGCAACTTTTCGACGACACCTTGTTCACTGATAATGCGTAGAGCTTCTCGCACTGTTGTGCGACTTACTCCAAAAATCTTGCAAAGTTGAGCCTCATTAGGCAAAAGCTCTCCGACCTTATATTGCCCTTTTGCAATATTTCCAAGTAACGTCTTAGTGAGCAGCACGTAACGAAGCTCACGCGAATTCGTTGTAGGTTCATTCATGGATGCCTAGTCTATTTAAACGGTAATGCATTTTAGTTTTAATTTTTTTTTTGGTGTATACCAAAGTGTTTATTAAGATAATTTAATTTTTGATATAAAGAGGGCTAAATTCCAATTATTATAGTTTTTGTTTCTTGGTATGTACGAATACCTAAAAAACCTTTTTCGCGGCCAATTCCGCTTTCTTTGAAGCCACCGAATGGTGCTGAAACGCTTAAGCGTTTGTAGGTATTGATCCAGACAGTTCCAGCTTCAATCGCCTTTGCAATACGATAGGCTTTTGGAAAGTCTTTTGTCCAGACTCCGCAACCTAAGCCTAAAACATTATCATTGGCTAGCTCAATTAAAGCTTCTTCAGATTCAAATGGCAGCACACATAGTACGGGCCCAAAGACTTCTTGTTGACAAATACGTGAATTATTGTCCATTCCAGCCAATATGGTGGGCAAATAATAAGCCCCATTACTCAAATGTTGTGCGTCAGGCCGTGCACCACCAAGCAATACGGTAGCGCCGTCTTCGATAGCCATTTGAACCATGGATTCAACTTTATCTCGATGCGTAAAAGAAGATAAAGGTGCAAATTGTGAAGTTGGATCATCTGGTGGCCCAACTCTTAAAGCAGCGCTTAATTGCACTAATGCACCGACAAAGTCTTCGTATATTGAGCGCTCAACAAATAATCGAGTACCCGCAATACAAGATTGTCCTGAAGATGAAAATACCCCATTCAAAACTTCAGATAATGCAAGGTCAAGGTCAGCGTCAGCAAAAACGATATGAGGCGACTTTCCGCCTAGCTCTAAAGCAACGGCAGCTAAACGATTTGCAGCTTCTCGAGCAATTCGCTTACCTGTGGCTGTGCCACCCGTAAAAGAAATCATGCGTACGTCAGGGTGGCGAACCAGTGCGGCACCTGTTTCCCCCCCCCCTGTCAAAACATTCAATATACCAGGGGGCAAGCCAGCTTTTAGCGCAATTTCTGCCAATTGCAATGCTGATTCGGGCGTAAATTCTGAAGGTTTCAACACAACAGCGTTACCCGCTGCAAGCGCTGCGCCCACCTTTTGAGCCTCTAGAACTAAAGGCGAATTCCATGGCGTAATGATAGCAACTACGCCATAAGGTTCATAAGTGACTAATGATAAATGGTCGCCTCTTGTGGGCGCCAATTCACCGGGTATTGTTTCGCAGATACCAGCGAAATAGCGATAAGTCGCTGCCGCTTCTTTGGCTTGACCCAAACACTCTTTATACAACTTACCATTCTCTTTCATTTGCAAATCTGCTAAAAATTCTTTTTTGTCTTCTACGAGACTTGCTAGCCGATACAGAATGCTTGCCCTTTGGTGGGAAAATAATTGACGCCATGATGGGCAGGCTTGTGCCGCTTTGGCTGTTTGAACTGCTCTAGCAACGTCTTTTTCATCTGCAGTCCCAAACACAGCGTTGATTTGCCCTGTGGCCGGGTTTGTGCAGTTGAAAGGCTGACCGCCGCCTGTTACCCATTCAGAACCTATCAAAAAAGGGCGAACGACATGATTATTAGTTTTCATTTGAGATGACTTAATAGGAGAATCATTAGTATCCAACGTTAGTTGGATAATTTGATATAAATGAATGTTTTATTTGGATAATTTTACCGTGTCCAGCAACGAGGCCTGCTCGCCGTGAATCGCTATACGGTTAACCACTGTGTCACGGTAGTTTAAACTATCACCCAAGTCAGTAATTTAAATTTTATTGTTTATTATCAATGACTTAGGCTGGTGCCCGGGGCCGGACTCAACAGCCTCATGAATAAAGGGTTTGCGTGAGTTTGGGGAATAATTTTCGTTCCCCAAAAAAAATTTCACTTCGTTGTCAACAGGGCGCAACAGGGATAATCGGGGAAAGCAAGTTCAAATTTGTCTTCTACGTCCGTTTTAGACAGGTTGTTGATCTTGCTACTGCGAATACGTCATATGTAGGTAGATAGCAACTCGTCGCGCCTAAATTGCTGCAGAATAGGTTCTAAAACGGTTCTTCCATGCTTTTGATGATGCTGTTGGTCATCGCAGTCACAGGCATGTGCTTCATCAACAAATTAATCAAAGCCGAAGTACTGTCATGCTTGACCATCATCAACTTCGCAAGCTGGCGAGAGTCACTCTGATTGCCGTGAACAATCTTTTCGACACGTTTGCGCCAGCGTCTGATGCCCGCTTGCGCACTCGACTCGTCAGACAAAGAGAGTTCATAAGCGAGGGCCGCACCACTTCTAAGCGCGTTACTGGCGCCAACACCCGCAGTGGGTAAAAAGCCCACGCCGGCATCGCCTAACAGTGCAACCCGCTCATTCAAAGCTGTCAAAGCGGGTGCCCTAACATCGTGCATCGGCCAAAGAAATGGTTTACCAGCAGCAATATCCCAAAGATGTGGCATGTTGGCGACTTTAGGGGCATGTTGCCCAACTGATGCACGGAGTGCTTGCAAAATTTCCTCTGAGGATCCTTTGGGGTCGGGAGATAATTCTTTGGGAACAGCGACGGCAACATTGATGAATTCACGCATGGGGTAAAGACCCACAAAAGCAGATGGCCCCCAGAATTCAGATACCGTGTCACGCTCTGTCAAGCTTAGTGGCGCCCACCACATCCACGCATCGAACCCAGTTTCGTGGGGTGCGATTTCACCAAAAAGAGATCGTCGAATGGCACTATGCATACCATCGGCTGCGACGACGATGTCACTCTCGATTGATTGACCGTTTTCTAGCGTCACGCTCACTTGGTCGCCAGCCATGTTGACACTTTGGGCGCGGCAACCAAACCGGATAAGCCCATCAGGTAAAGCACTATGTAAAATTGAAATCATGTCCGTGCGCGTCACACCCAGTAACGGACCGTAGGCAGAGAGCAAGCCATTAAGGTCAATCGACTGAAGCAATTTGCCGTCTGGCCCATGAACTTCGTATGTTTTTAACACCACAGCTTTGTCGCGTAACTGTTGGCCTCGACCGATGGCGTTGAAGACCATCGCGCCTAGCGGGTAGAGGCCAATTCCATAGCCTGCTTCATGAAAACCAGTGGCCTGTTCGAGGACGGTAACGTTATGCTGACCGGTTCTCGATAAAAGTGCTGCGACAGCTAACCCACCCATTCCTGCCCCTACGATCGTGACTTTCATGACAATTCCTTATATTGTGACAAAATCGATTGTTATTGAGTGCTGGCTTCCAATAGTGTTATTGACTCTACTTAGGCATCTTCACCGAAAAGTCTTATTGATAGTGTTTGTAGCTCTCGCTGGGTCAGCCTATGCTTATGAGCTCAATATCGCTCATATCTATGATCATCACTCCAACATGCGACACATCTGTAATTGCGGCTAATGTGCATCCGGCAGTAGGCACACCATTGACGCATCATATAACGGTTACATGCCATCTGATGTCGACTTTGCCGTCATATTATGGGCAATTGAGGGGTACGGCCCGATCGTGTTCATCACCGTACTACGCTTCGCTCAAGAGGTTGGCAGGCCAGATAACACTTAGACTTACAGGGTTCGGACTCTTTTCAATATGCCCATCAATGAAGTCACCGTTACATTGCCTCTGATTGGGAACTCTTCGTTACCCGAGTACACCACGAATTTTTCTTCGAATGGCAAGTCCTCG
>Ga0335398_10002841_pt1 | contig 26458 bp, 22 predicted proteins | sample BON03_FD_205742 | JGI IMG/M metagenome (GOLD analysis project Ga0335398, IMG submission 205742) | Freshwater microbial communities from Lake Bonney liftoff mats and glacier meltwater in Antarctica - BON-03 (spades assembly) (version 2) | ecosystem: Environmental > Aquatic > Freshwater > Ice >... | reverse complement strand
ATTTCTTTGGCAACGTTAAAACTGTTGCCCGAATAAACTTGGTCAAACTAGTTCCAAATAGTCTTTTAACTCAATAAACATTGGAGGCGACGCCGGGAATCGAACCATGTCGCGAAACTTGCGAACTCGCTTACTCATTGGGTTAGCGAGCATCGACTTGTCGACTTGGCAGATTCTTGCCCGATTGAGTTCGCATGATTGCAAGATTCGACTCTGCCAAAGACGCGAAACCAGAGTTCGGTACGTCAACCATAAAACACACCAACTGATGTTGGTGACTCAGGACTATCGCGACCCATGTCCAGGGCCAGTTCCAGTCGTACAGGTCACCTACCCTCCACGCCGGTGACGCATTTTTAGATGCCCCATTTCCCTTGTATGGCTCTACATAAGTAGTTCAGTGCCAAATGCCTTGACCCATGGCTCGACCGCTGCGTTGTAGTGCTCCGTGGTAAATGACTCCGCCTTTGGAATGAAATAAGGTGGCACTGCGACACGTTGCCGGTCGCTCTCCGTGAATGTACTTCCAACAAGGTCTCGCACTATCAGTGCAGTAACAGCATAAACTGCTGCGATAGCAGGCCCACAAGTCTTGTCACGAGGAACCACCCTCAGTCGTTCTGATCGCCTCTCAGCTTCTGCACCTATTACATCTTGTGCAGTCGCAATCACATCCATACGACCACTTATTAAGCCCGCATCAACGGCAGCGTTGGCACCTGCTTCGCAATCCGGATACATCAGTTCGAGGTCGTCTCCTGTAACGGGAATACGAGAAAGTTCACCGGCAGTCAATCTCGACATTCGATCGATCATGCCGTCTATTAGGTGCACATTTGGCCCACAGGCAACTTCACCGAATTGCCGAATCAGTTTTCTTGCGATGCTTTTCTTGGCAAATAGCGACATTTAGAACTTCCCCATCATTCAGAATCCCTTTCGAATTCTACGAATAACTGGAATCCATAAAAGCGATAGGACTCGCAGTCTACCGACAATCATGAGTGCACCTGTTGCACCGGCGCTCAGCTCACCTGGCGCCTGGCCAAACGTGTGACCTGCCCCAGTTTGGTTACATAAAAATGGTGAAGATTGGGCTTCCACTGAAAGGCTGTTCATTATGCCGCGACCCTATCCAGCGGAGTTTCGACTCCGAGTCGTTGCACTCGTTCGGCAGGGAAGACCATCGCTTCAATTGACACCTCGTTAGGTGTCAATCTGACCTGCCCCCGAATTGGTGTCTGAACAAAACCCAGAGCGGTTTATCCCGATCCCAATACTTTCTCTCGCCGCATCAAAGCCAATTGCAAGGTCACGTCACTTAAACCGATTCGCCTCCACGATCTTCGGCATTCCTATGTGGTTGCGGCTCTCCGTGCCGGCACAGACATTAAGACCATTTCGCAGCACATCGGACACGTCGACATCAACGTCACCTTGTCCGTCTATGACCATTTTTTCATCCAAGACGACGCAGATGCTGCAGCTTCAATAGCTAGCCATATCTACCTATCGTCAGCACAAGAAGCGTAAGACACCTTCCACCTACGATGAGATGGATGACACACAAAATTGAAGATCGCTAGAAGTGACTTCAAGCAAACCGCTTCCGGGTAGATCCCTGGCCGAACTACGTCCTGAAATTGCGCGTCAATGGCACCCTACGAAAAACGGCGACCTGAACTCCTACTCAGTTACAGCTGGCTCAGGCAAAAAGGTCTGGTGGCTAGGTGACTGCGGTCACGAGTGGGACGCACCACCAACTTCTCGAACTTCGAAGAATGCTGGTTGTCCTGTTTGTGTTAACAAACGTGTAATCAAGGGGCTTAATGATCTGGCCACGATCCACCCCAATCTCGCTAAAGAGTGGCATCCTACGAAAAACGGAGATCTGACGCCATTTAAGGTTTCGAGCGGTAGTTCGAAACGCGTTTGGTGGTTCGGTGAATGTGGCCACGAGTGGGATGTCACAATTGTGGATCGGGTGCATTACTCCACCGGTTGTCCGTTTTGCAACGGAAACCTACGCATCATGCTCGGTATTAATGATCTTGCATCGATCGATCCTGAACTTGCCAAAGAATGGCATCCTACGAAAAACGGTGACCTTAAGCCATCAGACGTTCGACAGTTCTCGATAAAGAAAGTTTGGTGGCGTGCAGTTTGTGGTCACGAGTGGTTGAGTACCGTCGCGCATCGATCTAGCGGGAGAGGATGTCCGTTCTGCAGTGGCAAGAAGTTGCTTGCCGGTTTTAACGATATTGAGACAACCGATCCAGAAATTGCAAGTCAGTGGCATCCAACCAAAAACGGAGACCTGACCACCAAAATCGTCAGCCGAGGATCTGATCGAAAAGTTTGGTGGTTTTTACACGGTCATGAATGGACATCGACAGTTAGCAGTCGAATATTTTCCGGACAAGGATGCGCAATTTGTAGCGGCGATCAGGTTCAAATCGGTGTCAACGACTTAAGTACAACTAATCCAGATGTCATAAAAAGATGGCATCCAACCAAGAACGATGATCTCGCTCCTCACTCGGTAACTTTAGGTTCTGGCAAGAAGGTTTGGTGGTTAGGCGAATGTGGTCACTCTTGGATTACGACCGTAAAACATATGACCTCTGGACGCGGGTGCGCCGTTTGCCGAGGCCTGCAGATTGAGCTTGGTGTTAACGATCTTGCTAGCCAATATCCCGATCTCGCCGCACAATGGCATCCAACAAAAAATCGTGACTTAACGCCACAGCGTGTCACGTCCTCATCAGGACGCAAAGTCTGGTGGATGTGCGAGCAGCGGCATGAATGGCGAACTGGAGTAAGTGGGCGTCAATATGGCGCAATCGGTTGTCCAGACTGTGCGAGCTTTGGGTTCTCCCCTTCCAATCATGGTTGGCTTTACCTTCTGTTCCATCCAATCTGGGATATGCAGCAAATCGGGATCTCTAATGTCCCTGAAAGCCGAGTCAGGCAACACGCTCGACTCGGGTGGCAAGTTGTGGAAATTCGTGGACCGATGGAAGGTTCACATGTACAGGCATTAGAAAAGCAAGCACTACAAGCACTGCGCGCAAGGGGCGCAAACCTTGGTGTTCGTTCTTCTAATGGCGGATTTGATGGACACACCGAAGCATGGTCTACGCATACCCTCCAGATAGAAAGCATCCGTCAGCTGCTTAATTGGGTCTATTCCGATGATTCGCATTTGACCACAGCTGAGCACATAGAGGCGTGGACAATCCCAAAGAAGATTCCTAGAGAAGCGAACACCATAGCCATCTGCGTACTAATTGGTTGCGAGAGAAAACATCACGGACATGGATACTGTCGCCTTCATTATCGGCGTTGGATAGCAACTGGCGATACTGGCTCAACGTCGACTACGAAAACCCCGAATGGCACGTACAAAGACGCGCACTGTCTCGTATCGGGATGTTTGAGGCAACCACGAGCACGAGGTTTTTGCTCGATGCATTACGCACGGTGGTCAAAATCTGGCGACCCAGGAGAACCAGAATCACGAACACCGAATGATCATGACAGAACCTGCATCGTGGATGGCTGTTCCAAACCTTGGACGACAAGAAAGATGTGCGAAATGCATTATCGCCGCTTTATGTCAAATGGTGACCCTACGATTAGCAAGCGAGGCGAAAAACTGCGAACTTATTGTTTGGTGGAAGACTGCGACCACACTGTCTTCGGCCATGGCTATTGCAACAAGCACTATAAACGATTCCGCAAATATGGTGACCCCCTCCAAGGCGCGCGCAACCGCAACTGAAGTTTCTCAAGATCGAGATCGCTTTAGATGAAATTTACAATTGGCGACTTCGCAACCGATCGCAAGACTGAAGAGTAATTCGTACAAGTTGAGAGCCGAAAGCGGAGGTGCACACCAAACTAGTACCAAATGGTCTTCTGACCCAACCAACAGTTGATGCGACGCCGGGAATCGAAAACGACGAAAAATTGCCGCCTGAGAGTAACCCGCCCGCCTACTGCTTTCTAAGTCGCATCGACTGGCCGACAAAGCCGACAAAGCCGACAAAGGCACACAAGTTCATTTGGCTCGTCGAAAACTAGTACTAAATTCGTACCAATTCGTTTTCATGCCGCTTCATATAGTTCCTCTAAGAGAATCAGCCACTTTTCTGGCGCAGGAGCGCTGATGATCAGGTTGTCTTCTTCTCCACTTCTCTTGTCGAAGTAGATCCCACTGTCACTGTCGGTGTCGTAGAACGCGACACAAGACGAGCTCTGAATTCTGTAGTACGCGCGATCCGGCTCTTGCGCTACCCAAAGACCAACGGCAAATTCAGCATCCACCTTTGTGAATTCTTCCTCCCCGAGATCTAGAAACTCATGGTTCTCTTTATGACCACCCCGCCATACCTGATCAAACCCTATCCTGAGAGCGCTCGGCGAAACATTTAGAGCGATTGCCAACGCCCTCTTCTGCACATTCTTGCTTTCATAAACGGCAAGCGTATACAGGGAGTCATATAGCCCGTCTAAATCAGACTGATTACCTGCTGATGCGATGGCCGCACAAGTAAATGATCCGGGAACGAGAGGCCGATAAGGGCTTAAGAGAAATGATCTGAAGACGCCACGGAGATCAAAAGTGTCATCCGTGTAGTGAAACGCGTACTTCCATGTATCACTAATTGCCGCCAGCGTCACCGATTGATCGTCGTGGTCGACCATCATTCGAAGTGCCATTGCTCGTTCTTCCACCGAGAGAGTCGGCAGGTAGCCATCAGTTGACTCGTCGCCCCACATGAATCGCCACAATGTGACTTGTGCTTTGGTCAAGAAATCGAGATCAACATATTTGAGAATTCTGAGTCGTCGACAAAGGTGATTGAAGATCAAATAGCTCGGGACAACCACGGAACTTCCAACAGATCTTGTAAACATCTGGTCCGATAGTCCTTTGACAAATCTACGAACAAAAGATCTCCAGAGTCTCTTAACCCGTTGATGGGGCTCGTTTCGTTGTAATACATCATCAAGAAATAGGTCGGTATCTTTTCCGTCACCGGAGTCTTCCGGATCCTCTTCAGTGGTAGAGACTGCGAGGTTGTCGTCTTCGGGTAAAGGTTCAGAGGAAGAATCTCGTCTAAAACGACTGGTAAGGGACTGTAGAACAATCCCAAGCTCTGTTGGGCTCAAGAATGATTTCTGGGCAATGGCTTGATAATCGCGGATTTGTGGTAATTCACCAATACGAGACCAATCAAGATCCTCGTAGGGCAGAGATTCTTCTTCCTCGGGCGATGAGTCAACTGCCACATCTGGGTGGGAGGGCCTCCAAAGACTGCGTCGATCAATGACCATCACACGATCGAGTTCACTTAAGAGGTCTTCAAGGTCTCGATCCTTGAGTTCTCCAAGATTTCCTACTTCTTCCAATAGCTCCACTCGGTAGTTACTGGCAGAAAGTCTTAGCAGCGAGGTGACGTGATACGGATAAATAACTTGATATCGACCGTCAGAGTGATGAACTTCCAATCGAAGGACATTCTCTAATTGATCTGCTGAGAGGTTTTCAAATCTGTACATATGAATAAAACAACCCGCAGCCAATTGAGCCGGTTCATTCTCAAACTTCAAACTTTGACCACCAGAATGGATCGAGACTGATCCAGACAAGTCCTCAGTAGTTTCAAAACTAAGTCGTGGGTATGACCAATGGCAGTTCCGTATTCCTAGTGTTTGATCAGGATCAATCTCGTCAGTCCCCCAATCATCGTCGACCATAAAGCCTGACAACCCGCCAGAGAGATCGGTCAGGTCGAGTGCATTAAGAAGATGATCAAAGGATCCACATTTGCCTGTTAGTAAGTTCGCAAGTTCAACATTTGCATTAGAGCCGAATTGACATAGCGCAACACCACTTAAATTTGCCGAACCTTGAAGTAGGAAATCCTGACGGGCTGTACGAACCAGGACGAACTTTGCGTGCAGCATTACATTTGGGTAGGGAGAAGGTGCTGCTGCTTCTGTAATGACTACCTTGACTCCGCTATTGTCTAGAACCTTCGTCGTGGCCCGTAGGTCAAGTCGAGTCCGCTTCGATTGAACAAGGAGCCGGAAACGTCTCGGTTCAAGTTGATCGATAATTGCTTTAAGAGCACTAGCTTTCCGGTCATGAAATGGCGCTGCGGCTACGACCTCCAAGACCGGCAGCTGTCCGACCTTCAGTACGAGTTGGTCAAGGAGCGATTGAACCTGATTATGAACCACAGTGCTCTCATGCTTTGAATCACGCTGGATCCAAGGTGACGATGCAAAAATGTCCTCGAGGCGGCGTGTCGTTACAACATCCAATAGACCTCTATGACCAAGTTGATCTAAAAGATTTCGTATGGATGCAAATGGAGCTGCGGATGCTTCTTCATTTTCGATCCATTCATAGGATGTAAAGCATTCTCCCGGACCCGAATATCCAGGTATTGAGAGGTTGCCAGACCCAACATGAAGCAGACCGCTCGATGGTCCGACCAGCATCACAAATTTTGGATGATGGGCATGTTTCGATTTGATTGGGGACGCTACGTAGGATCGATTTAGTCGTTTGAGAATTGGTTCAGTGGCGATGTGTGCTGCAAATTCTTTTTGATCGAGCAGGATGACGCGGTTCACGGTTGCACTCGATAGCTGTTTAAGAATCTGTGTTTCGAAGAAAGCCAAGTCGGCACCAAACGTCCCAATTATGAGTCCATTAAAGTTTCCATTCAGTGAATCAGGAATTTTGACTCTGTCTATTGGGTCTTGAACCACTAGCTCGCCGTCCCACGTGGAAGATCGCCCAATTCCCGAATGGAGTGCCCCTCTTGGGATAAGGGGTGATTTGGCTGCGACAATGACCCGCACCATCCGAGATCAGTACATACTGTCGACAAGGAATTGAATCGTGAACTGTTCCGCTGGAATGAATGTGGCTGCGGATAGCACCGCAGTCTGATGCCTTCACGGCGGAATCTAAAAGTATCATCAGGCAGTTTCGCCATAGCAACCCTCTCGTGTTGCGCTATGACATGGTCTCGCACGACTCTCTTCATCACCTCTGCAATCGACTTTGAATCACGAATATCATTACGCAGTTGATCCAATGCAACATGCGTACTAATCCGAGCAATACCGCCTTGAATGACGGGAGACCAGTCGACAGCCCCAACAGCATGCGGCAAATTGGGATCGATGAGTCGCACCAAACTCATTAAGTAAAGGACAAAGAGAGCTAGCAGTCGATCATCAAAGCCATATGCGTCCGACTGAAGATTGGTCAGCAATGCATCCTCTGTCAGATCGGTCCCGAGTTCCCAGGTGTTGTCAAGCGAGTCAGTCATACTGGCTTGCTGATGACAAAGATCGACAAGTCTCGCTATCCCCTCATTGGTCTTCATGGACACCCCAATAATCGGTCGGAAATTCGCTCCATCGATCTTCCCATCGAGGCCTGTCATTAAGACCGGGGACACATCAGCAGATTGATTCAAACCCCATGTATGAATCCACTGCCACGTGCCATTCAGTGACCAGTTGAACATTTCCCTGAGCTGGGACAGTCGCCATCGGATCGCGACACTGTTTAGCTGTGGAGTTACAGCGAAGATGCACGTCTCATCATCGGTCTCAGGGTCAAATGCCGATCGATATAGCAACAGTCTTCGAAAATCTTCGTCTAAGACAGAAGTTCCGTTGGACTGATGTGCGATCTCCAACATCAATTGAAGTGATCTCCGTCGCGCTTCCGCGTCATGTTGGTGACCGCCATGAAGAAAAATATCTACTAGAGGCGCTCTATCTGGAGGGTTATCCCTCAAGCGACACAAACAAGCTACATTTCCGTACTCTTCGACAATGTTTGCTGGTACTTCGTCAGAATCAAAATATTTACGCCAATAATCGGTGTTCACGATTGACTGTCGAAATGCTTCTGCAAGTTCAGCTCCCACAGATGGCGTAACAGCGTCAACGGGTAACCCAATCGACTTGTCAGCGATCCGCACCACCCCCGTGGTCTGCATCGTTGTCGCGTAGTAGAGGCCGTACCCACCGCCACTTGACTTCATGTAGTCGAAATCAGTTCGATACTTCGTTGGAGAACTTTCGACGAGAGGTCCAACCCTTCTAGAGCCAATCGGCGATGCCGTATGTTCTGGATGGACACACATGTGACCTGCTGCGGAGAAGATTGACTCTTTGCTCCTAATGAAACGGCGAAGTGAGGTATTAGTTCGTGGTAAATCGCGCCGCCAGAACTCATCGAGAACAAACGCGTAAAACGACCAGTAGCGCGGATGAGGCGTCAAGACATTTATTCCTGGCAACAAGGAGGGCAGTATTTTGTCGGTTACTACCGAGCCGAGCCCCAGGTGGTCCTGACCACCTACTGATCCATACATCTGCTCTGTCCAGCGAGGTTGACCTACGCGAATATTCGTCACGAGTTAAACAATAGGTGAATCATTAAGGACAGAATCCGAATCTTCGATCTGCCAAATTCCTATAAATAGGTCGATACCGCAAGAGACCAAAGTCGTACCAAATGACCATTTGGGGCAATGTTCAATGGAGGCGACGCCGGGAATCGAACCCGACCGTCGTTGTCCAAGGCAGTACAAGGGCATCTTTCAGAGCTCTTCTATTGCTTTGAAATATAGGTTTCCATGTCTCAGTAGTACGCCACAGTCCATCTAGATCTGATACATCCAACCTGTCTGGGTAACATTGGGGTAACAAGCTGCGTGACGTACGGTGCAAGCATCCTCCCGCCAGGGACCACTAGCGACCGGCAACAATCAGTTATCAATGCTCCCTTTTTGTTCACTTCCGCCACCGTCACTGGTTTGTCCCAGCTGCGACCATCCTTAGCCCAGTTTACTGGAGCCACACGGACGTGGCTTTGTCCCAGGTGGGACCACCCATAGCCCCGATTACTTGTGCCCTAATCTCAGATGAGGTTTTCTAGTTGAATTGCCGCGTTTACGCAATGACTATTCCATGCCGATGACATGACGCAACTTGCATCAGGAGGTAAAAAAATTGAAGGGATGAAGTGTTGAATGGATGAAGTGATGGGGTCAAAAAGCCCGAACCGGCCGGACGAGGCCGGTGCCGTTCTTGTTGAGGTTGATCTGAGACCCGAGGCTGAAGCACTGGTACCACGCGAGGATGGCAGCGACCTCCGAAGAACTCCAGTAGCAGAGAGTCGCAAAACCACCAGCCGAACTCTTGTTTTTAAACATCTCATTGAGTTCGTCTTTTGATGGCAAGAACCAGTCCGACTGGCCTCCAAAAGTCAATGCATCTGCCATACCGGCAGCGTAAGTATTCGTATCTACGCCTACATGTCTGGCAACAATGGCTGTCGTGTTCGCCATCCCCATACCAATAGCTGTCGCCGCTGTACGACTTGCCGTGCCATTAGCAGCTTGATAGATACTCCCGGAACGGCATCCACCTAGAGCATCCCATTCGTTATAACAGCCCGCATATGCTGTGGCCCAAACGTTCATTGGGTCGGTACTGCCACCGTTCCAAGTGTTTGGTGCTGCTTCAAGATAGTGACAGTTCGTGTTACAGGTCGTTCCCGTTGCGGTAAAAGCCGTTGATGCCACATAAAACACGATGCCGCCACCAGGACCCGTATCGCCGACTTGACATGAAGATGAACTAGACGGTGTCCGGACGCCTAACACATCACAGGTGTAATTTTGTTTTGAAGAAATCTCCACCCAGAGTTTCTTAGTACCTACCTTTGAGCAAAGCAGACTGACTGACTTTGAACCGCTTGTAACTTCTTTCTGAGCACCGACACGCACGCAGGACCCACCGCTTAACGGAGGGACAGATGTGGTCGTTGTCGTGGTTGTAGTTGGGGGTTTTGTATTAACCCACAAAAGTTTCGTACCGACTTTCGCACAGAGGAGGTACGTAGTTTTCGTGCCACTCTTACTTGTCGCCGTTAAGCCCGCTTTCTTGCAAGCCTGTCCACTGCCAACAGCGGATGCCGGACTTGCAATGGAGGACAACGAGGCGGCAAGAAATACTACGAGAACGGCTGGTTTGGTTCAGTGGCTATGCATGCATTAACACTATCCGAGTGGTTATGGGTGGATTGTGCCGTCAGGCATTGTCGCGCCAGTCAAGTTCGCGCGTGATAAGAGGGATGGGTAAGCCAGAGTTGCGCCAGTCAAATTCGCACCACTCAAATTGGCCCCACCAAACATGCCATCCAATCTGGCACCAGATAAATTCGCACCACTCAAATTGGCCCCATCAAACGCACCACCCAATCTGGCACCAGTCAAATTCGCACCAGATAAATTTGCTCTCATCAGAAATCCGCCGACGAAAGCGCCGGTTAAGTTCACACCTGCCATATTCGCGCCTACCAAGTTGGCCATATTCATGTTCGTGTTTGACATGTTTGCGCCAGAAAGGTTTATGTTTTCCATATTCGCATTTGGCATAAATGCTCCAGCCAAATTTGCGCGACTTAGGTCCGCCTTGACAAGTTTGACCCTACTCAAATTGGCTCCAACAAGTTTGACTCCAACAAGTTTCGCACCGTTTAGTCGCACTCTCGCGGTTATTTTGTAACCATTAAAGATGACAGTCTTAATGGCAGGTGCGGGCCGCCATTGAAAATCACCTCCGACATCAGTGCAAACAAACTCTGTTTGAAGGCCTCTAACTTGTCCCAGCGCGGTGCATTGCTCACCAACTTTCGCCGCCGAAACATTAGCTGGAATTGAAATAGCCAAAAAAGCAATTAGAACGCCGACTTTCCGAGTGCTTTTCCTCATACGAAAACTGTATCAGTCGTGGTATTCCCGCTGAATTTGAGGTATTACAGGGTGCGAACTTGACTAGCGCGAACTTGCTGAACGCGTACTTGAGTGGCACCACGATGCCTGACGACACAATCAGCCCGCAACTAGTTGATTGCGCTCTGCGCCAGCCTCATCGTCCTAAAAGAACTAAGTAAAGCCTTCACCGTTAGTTAGCCGCGGGGCATCTCCCTCAGCTGCCTCTCGGAGGGCTTGGGCGTACTCTTCGCTGTCCATAAATGCAAGCAAGGCTTCCGCGTTTTCGTATGCGGCCTTTGCTTTCAAATAAGCCGCTTTAAGTTCATGAATCGGTGGCTGCTCGTGATCCATGTCCTGACGTTACACAACTAGGCGGGCTGCTGCTGATATTTCGGACGGTGGAACATCGTAAAGCAGATGCAGGTTTGTCATATTATTCACGGTTTAGGAAGACATTGGTAATGGGCTCACAAACTGATTTCCCTATGGATAATTTACGAAGTTCATAACCCAGAGTTCAATACAGTTCCAGTCGTCAATTCTCAGGAATTGGCCCGCACCTTGACGGGGAGCTGCGTGACAGTCATCTTCTCAATGTGCCATGCTGCGCCGCAATTCTCGCAGCGGTAATCCTCATCCCATGTTGAGCCAGCATCCGGTTCCATCGGTGCGCCCGTCTTATCGCACATGTAGAAGCCTGCCGACTCTGGAATGTTCCCGCACGAGCAAGTCAAGTCCCCGTATTCGTTTACTGATGCCTCTATTTTCTGCTTTTCGTTCATTTCGCTACTCCTGCACAGAATCCAGCGCGGTTCAGTTTAACGTGGTAGATTTCTCATAGATAACTCGGCAATAAGGGGTCCAGGGGGCCTCTTCCAAGAACTTTGGATAGCTGGGTTATCTTCTTATTACCATGGAAAGAATTTGGTCCCAGTGGTTGGCTGTACGGCGGAATCCCACCAGGGACAGGATCCAGAAATGACCTTCTTCTGAAAGGCCCATAGTCCGTAATCGGCGACCTGCAAGCCCCACGAAGTCTTTGAATCCCACATTATCGGAATGATTGTCCGATTTCCGATCTGATCCGCAACGTCTTTGAGCGCCGCTCGTACATCCCGCTTCTTATTATTGGTCATAATCGTGGCCGAAATTGCGTAAAGGACATCCCCGGGCTGACTTACCAATTGAGCAACTTGCTTGAAATGGAGATACCAAGCCAATTTATATAGACGGCTTGGTCCTTGTGCCTTCACGTGCGGATAGGCCTTCTGCTTATCAAGCATCGTAAAATCAAACCTAGGCGCTTGTAGCGTCACTAATTGGAAGACTTCGTTCCTGGTGGCGTTGGTATCATTTTTCGCATGAAAGCCGCCTGGCAGGATAACCCCCCTTCTCTCAAGATCGCAGCGAAGGGAAAACCCTTGCCAAAGAGCATGCGCGTGAAGGTCAGTGAAAACCGCAGTACCGAAACCAAAATACCGACTTACCCCGGTTGAATTCTCAAAACTCGGGTCGCCGGTTTCATCCGCAAATAGATAGATATTCGCCATGTCTTGCGCTCAATACTCGCATGTTTTACCCCAACTAACAAGCAGACCTGCGGAAATGAGGTTCCCCATGGATAGTGGACGGTGAATTCAACTAGTCGGTGATCGGCTTTATTGCGCAGCGTCCAGCGACCGAGGCGAGCGAAGTTGAGCGACATGTCAGGTTGCGGCATTTTGCTCGGATTCTTGTTTGAGCAACGCAAAAATTTGTGCTTCATAGTGCTTGGCGACGCGGCCAGCAACCACGCGTAAGATGAAAAAACAAACAACTGTCACCAAAGCGGCTAACAACGGTACAAAACGTGCTCGCTCCTCGCTGATAAATGGTGCGCCAGATACGAAGAACGAAACGAGTTGAAGAACAAAAGCAACAAATATTAGGCCCCCGCCCAATAAGTAGTCGGCTTTCTGTACTGCGAGTGCATGTCGCATGTGAGGGTTCCAGCCAATATACGTTCCCGATAGACGTGCCATTGCCTCGGTGGTTTGTCGTATCACACCGATGGCGAAAAAGAGTGCGCCGACAATGCCGACACAAGCTGCAATTAGCTGAATAAACGATGCGCTGGACATAAGCGACCTAACGTAAAGTAGACACCTGCACTATAGGTTTCAGAATCTGAATGATTAACCGTCACTAGTAGTTCTCACTGATATACGCATATGCACGGTCAAACAGTTCCCCGGCTGGTGGCAGTCCACTGTTCTTCAAAATGAGCCTTAACTCTTGGCGCACAGTTCGGTCTCCTGGGTGCGATGTCTGCCAACCAGTACCACGCACTGGCTGCACCAGTGAGTCAACTTGTTCAACTACGGTTTCAATGACAATCGGTACGCCTTCTGGTCGGTACTCCTCAAAAATTTGTGTCAATGCACCCTTGCGAGGGTCAACCACCTTTATGTCATCAATACGCCCCTCGTCATCAGCTTTCTCTGCTTCTAACAAGTCCTTAGCGAGCTCTAGCAGCCTTTTAAGGAAGTCAACGCTCTCCTCAGCACTACTGATACGACTTAGTCGCAACATCTCTAATCGTTCAATCAATGTGCGCCATACTTTGGCACCAGTATCTCCACCGAAGCGCCTCTGGATTCGTTCCTCCAGGCGTTGAAGCACCTCAAGCGCAGTAGGCAATGGTTTTCCATGCTCAGGTGCTGGTGGGAACAACGTCAAATCTTTCAATGCCTCTAACACGCCCGCGTCCATAGCAACTTTTTCAAGTTGGTCGGCGTCAATAGTCACTCCCGTGAGATGCTCGTGCACTATCGCCATCGTTTTCGCACCAAGGCGCTGCCACAACAACAAATCAGCTGCCTTATTCGGCGCGATAGATGAATAGACCTTCGCTAAAAAGCGATAGTCGTCTTCTATCGGTCTGAGTTTCATGTCTGGCCACAAAAACTCAAACAGTCCTTGACAGCGCATGAACTGGGCTGCGAACTCTTCACGTTTAGGTTCAGTATCTAAAATTTGTTGGGCGTCGTGAATCTGGTTGAATATCAGAGCGTCACGATTAACCGTTGCAAACAACGCTGCAGTGTGGGCTACTTCTGCCATCAACTCTGCGAGAAGGACGTCAACGTCTTCCTGGTTTTGTCCAGGTGTCATTGTTGGTTTCATGGCGAGCGCTTTGCCAAGTTCTTTACCTAAACCGACATAGTCAACGATAAGCCCGTGGAGTTTTTGTTGACCTGTAAGAGGGTTAGTCCAACGACGATTCGTACGGCACACCGCCTGAAACAATGTGTGCGCCCGTAAAGGCTTGTCTAGATACATCGCGCCCTCAATAGGTGCATCAAAGCCTGTCAATAACTTGGCGGTCACAATAATGAACTTCAACGGGTCGCCGATATCACGGAAACGGTCTTTGATAGTCGCTTCCTGCTCATTGTCAAGATTCCAGCGGTCCCACTCCTGCGGGTCACCTTTAGCTGTGGTCATCACCACCGCAACTTCTTCACCCTCTGTCAACAATTGACTAATCGCATCAAAGTAGGCAACACACGTCGCACGGTCATAGGCAACAATCTGTGCTTTCAAACCCAGTGGACCGATGCGTGACCGATAATGGGAAATTATGTCTTTACAAATCGCTTCAATACGGTCCTTGTCACGCACCACGACCGAAATATGTGCCGCCTTAGCCGCAAGTTTGCCTTTTTCTTCCTCTGTCAGTCTTTCTTCATCGGCCAAGTCATCAAACGCCTTCTGCAAGGCTTCCGCGCTGAAATGAAAATTAACCATCCGGGTCTCAACATGCACCGGCAATGTCGCACCATCATGAATTGACCGCTCAACTGAGTAATGATTCAAAGCACCTTCAGGGTCGTCAACATCACCAAACATTGCCCACGTATTTCGGTCATCAGTGGTGATAGGCGTGCCAGTTAAACCAATAAATTTGGCGTTCGGTAACGCAGCCCGCATATCTAAACCAAGACGACCCTCTTGGGTGCGATGCGCTTCATCAACCATCACCACAATGTTGGAACGGTCATTTAAAAGTCCAGCCTCAGCGAAACGATAAATCGTGGTGATTATTACTCCACGGGCATCATCACGAAGTAAGCGCCGCAGCTCTTCTTTAGTTTCAGCAGCTTTCAACGCCCCAATACCAACCGATTTAAACTCTGCTGTTGTTTGCTGAATCAACTCCAACCGGTCAAGAACCACCACGATTGTCGGCGCATCCATATCGTCTTGATGACGCAACTTTGCAGCCGCAAATGCCATTGCAAAAGTTTTTCCACTCCCTTGATGGTGCCACACCAACCCTTGACGTTTCTTCGGGTCACGACAACGCGCAATAATCGCCTTAACAGCCTCAACCTGCGGGTAACGCGGAATCACTTTGAACCGCAACGCACCAGCCGCCGTACGACGAGACGAATACAACGTGAACGACCGCAAAATATCCAGCACCATCGCCGGGGCGAGCAGTAATTCAGATGACCGCAACACATTCGGCAACCCTGGAGGCATAATCGCATCCGTGGTTGATGACCAGTTCAACCACAACTCTGGCGGTTGACACACCGCACCGTAATGAAACTCGCGGCCCTCAGACGCAAAAGACAGCACGTTAGGCACAAAAAACTCTGGGGTCTTGCGTTCATACGCATTATGAATATCGGTTGCACCGTTCAACCACGAAATCTGTGCACCAACAGGGGTTTTCATCTCCCCAACCACAACAGGCAAACCGTTCACCCACAAAACAATGTCATAACGGCGATGCTCCCGACCAGCATGAAACGTTGCTTCAGTGGTGACACGCAAAATGTTTGATAGAGGGTTATCAAAATCAATCAGGCGAACCTGCACATCTTTATCGGCACCAAGATATTTCACCGTTCGGCGACCACACATCCACGCCACAAACTCTTCATTAGAAGTAACCAAACCATCGTTACGAACACCAAGAAGAACAGCCCGAAGCTTTGATAACACTTCACTCGCACGACCCGGCACTTCAGTAATCTCGGGGTTTAAACGGACAAGAGCCTTCTCTAAGTCATCAACGAGAAACACCCCGTCCACGTCCCGGCCAAGTGTTTCATCATCGGCATACACCCAACCCAACTTCGTCAAATGTTGAGCCAAACCAAACTGAACCATTGCCTCATTGACCTTGCTCATGCCGCACCTAACAACTTGTCATAAGACTTTGGGATTTCATGCTCACCCGACAACAAATCCGACAACAACCCAGAACGCAAATTCTTCGCCTCAACAATCGTTTGCACAGTTGCCTGAACTGAATCATCCATAGACGACACAATCTCCACAATCCGCCGCTGCTCCACCAACGGCGGCAGTTCAATATCTTGTGCTAAATAGTCAGGCGTCCGAAGATTACGAATACCAGTTGTTTGAGCCTGAAATTGGAGCGTCCGATTTGAAGTGTGCCAGTACCACATCAAAAAGAAAACGTATTTGGGAATTGCATTTGTTTGGTCTGGCGTGAGTAGTTGAATGAAGTTTGAGCAGACAGAGCGGTTAGGAATATCTTCATTGACAAACACAACTCTGCCTACGGGCTGTTGAGGTCCGCCACCAGACTTCTCCAATAGGACATCGCCATGCCGCAATTCCCTGGAAGCCAGTTGACTTTTTTTGATTGACCGCGTAACTCCAGTCTCAAAATAAAGTACGCCCGATGAGGAAAATTCAGTAGAACGAACCACGAGCACATCTTCCTCATCTGAATTTGGCTCGCCACCCCAGACGCCACCAATTGACCGCGTTAGACAGTCGCCGAGGGTGGTTTCTACCCAGCCATCACCACCAGCATTCAACAACTCATGCAGTACCGCGTTACGTGCGATACGGGCCGCATCCACACGTGCCTGCAACGCTGCGATGTAGTTGTCAACTGATTCCACGACATCCACAATCCGTCGCTGCTCCACCAAGGGCGGTACTGAGAGCATCGCATTCATAAATACATGTGGCGTCGTTCGTCGGCGTCGTTCAATTGACCCAATCGCTGTTGAGTTGAAATAAGGAGTTAAGGCTCCGCTTTCAAATAGAAGTCCAAAGAAGCTTGGGTCGTGATTTCCATTTACACGAAAACATTCGTACACAGGTGATACAACTCCCGCAGATTCGCCCTTCCACTGGCCAATCGCTCCACACCAAAGGAGGTACGGGTTGTACGCAATATCGTATTTTTCAAGAACTTTATACTTAGACGTGTCGGCGGTGGCAATTCTATTCTTGAATACAGATGACTGGGGAATAATTCCCCTCTTCTCCGTCACACTCAGAACCAAGTCTGGGCCATTGCGACCAGCTCTTACGTCAAGTGAGGCAAGACACTGAGCGAGCTTCACAGCCTCCCAGCCGTCACGCATAGCCAGCGGCCTTGAGTCGTTTCAGCATTTCTTCTTCGGCTTCTGTGGCTTTGCCTCGTGCGTCGGTAAGTTTGGCTAAAGCTTCCGCGACATCAACAACTTCTGCGGCGGCTGTCTTGAGGTAGCGACCGATATTGAGGTCGTAGCCGTTTTCTTTGATTTCGGTGTGTGGTACGAGTCGCGCCGCAACATTAGCTTTTTCTTCTTTACCAGCATTTACATAGGTGGCATACAAGTCGGCAACGTCGTTGTCGCTGAGAACGTTTTGTGCTTTACCTTTTGTGAACCGTTTAGAGCCATCAACGAACAGCACATGTTTGTTGCGTTTCTTGTCTTTCGTTGCCCGAAAAATCAAGAGGCAGGCTGGGATTGTTGTGCCGTAGAACAGGTTGTTTCCTAGCCCGATGACGGCTTCTAACTGGTCGCTTTCAATGAGATGTTGCCTGATAGCTCCCTCTGCGCCACTGCGAAACAACACGCCGTGAGGCATGACCACACCGACACGACCGGTTTCGGGTTTCATTGACGCAATCATGTGTTGCACCCATGCATAGTCACCATTGTTTTTTGGTGGTACCCCACCAACAGCACGCTTATGAGGGTCGGTCGCCCATTTATCGGCCCCCCAACCTTTCAAACTGAAAGGAGGGTTAGCAACAACAACATCAAACTGGTCAAGTTTGCCTTTTGCATTCACAAACTTTGGTACACGCAAGGTGTCATCACGACGAATTTGTGCATCTTCCACTTCGTGAATCAATAAGTTCATGCGTCCAATAGCGGCCGAAGTTTGGTTGACTTCTTGACCGTAGAAACGCATTTGGCGAACCTTGCCACCAGCTTGCACAACTTCAGTAGCCGCTTCAATCAACATGCCAGCGGAACCACACGCTGGGTCATACACCGAGTCGGTTGGTTGTGGGCCAAGAATACGAATAAGCAGATGGATGACAGCACGCGGGGTGAAGAACTGACCAGCAGAAGTGGCGCTTTCGTCGGAGAATCGTTTCAACAAGTATTCGTATCCACCACCGAGCAAATCATTTGAAACTTGCGAAGGGCGCAGGTCACGCTGAGTGAAATGCCCAATCAGTCGCTCAAGACGCTCACCGGGCATTTTGTTGCTGTCAGCCCAAGGTGCGCTACCAAAGATTTGTGAAAGACGGTCAGGGTTCGCCTCCTCTATGCGTTGCATAATGTTTTGAAGAACAACACCATGGTTCTCGGCGGCACGCCGTAAATCTGACCAGTGACAACCTTTAGGGATTTGAAAGGCGTGAAAATCGGCGGCCGTTTCGTCGTCTAGGTCTTTACCAAACTTGGCGACAGCTTTGGCTTGCTCCTCATCCCATGTGTCGCTAAGACGCTTAAGAAACAACAACGGGAAAACAAAGTCACGCAGGTTCGCAGGGTCAACAGGACCGCGCAAGATATTGGCTGCTTCCCAGAGCCAGGACTCAATTTCTTGCTGTGTGGCCACCTGAATGTCCCCTATCTGCGGCTTTAGATACGAGTCTGACTTTAGACCCTGGGTGTCACTACCCGACTTTTGGAGCCAATGGCGGCGGAATACCTAGACATCATTCGCTGAGCTCCCTGACCCCGAAGTTATAGACACGTCATTCATTACGCCGCTGCTTCAAAGTAGGCACCACGTTGGCCCAGGATTTTTGGTGCTCTTGGAGTGAATCCACGCCAGCTACGGCTCCCTGGTGGGTCCTGGATGGCCCCTGGACGCGAGCCAATTACTGTTTGGAGCGATGCCTGAAATAATATTGGAATTGTCAAAGTCAAAATAGTAGAAACACATGGCTAAGTGGATTAAGGGGTGGGATATGAGAGTTTGGGAAGCCCAAATAGGCGTGGAGCAACGAGTTTATAATCTGTACTACAACTACGTAGAAATAACTGGTTTTCATTTCACGCCAAATGAATCTATTGTAGAAATGCCAAATTTTGATTTACTTATGTATTTAACTGGTCGTAAGAAGAAAAAAGCATCTGAGTTTTACAAAAACATGCAAATTGACGCAGTGAGAATTGCAGACGAAATACGACACATAGCACCAACATCGCCGCCGAGCCCTGCGATGGAAGAAATTTTTCTCAGGATAATGGTGAAATCATTTGATAAAGGTGGTCTTGAAATTCTCAAAGGGAAGGAGAAAGTGTTAGCACATGCATTAGCTCTTGGAGTTTGTTTAGGTGAATACGACCAAAAGCGTCGTGGAGAACGACCTGTCGTGGCTTTAGGAATTCATGATGAAGCTCGGAAAATTTTGCAAGAAAATACAGATGAACAATTATTTGGCTTCGCTTACTCTATGTTTGTACACAGAGGGTTTTTTGGAACGAGAGCAGAGTTGTTAAAGAAGGATTAGCCAATGATAGGGAACGATCGTTTTCAAGACATGTCGTTGCCAGACTTAGTTAATATTATTAGCACCCATCATCCAGACCACGGTGGGGATCATTTCGCTGCAATCGCCGAAATCAAAGTTCGCTCAATTTTAATGCAACAGAAAAGTGCGGAAGTACAAGAAAAAGCAACGAGAAGTTTAATCAAATCAACATGGGCGCTTGTAGCCGCAACCGTGGCGCTGGTAATAGTGGCTTGGTTCAGATGATTGTGATTTGATGTGTGCAAGTTTTACAATGAGCTGGTGAACTGCACCAGTTTTTATCAAGTTTTCATTCCTTGAGAACACGTAGGCATGACAAGCAAGTAACTCCGTACCCGCCAGAGATTAGGGAGTTCACCTACCTCTCTTCCACCACCGTCGGATTAATTTCCAAAGTCGCTGCCACCATCCCCCGACCCGCACGGCTAACTCTTTGCAGAACTCCTCAAGTGCTGGGACTACGGAGCCGAACACCACCGGGTTACCCGATGTAGTCATTGCGACAGTCGCGTAGTAATCAGGACTGAATTTGCAGTTCACCTGGAAGTAATCGTTGACAGAAGGCGGACAGGATTGTTTGCTCCATGTCATATTAAGGACACATCATTAGACCCAGGGCGACTCATATGTTCGCAGAGAGTTTATTCGGAACCTGCCAACCAACGGATCGGGCTCAAGTTTTTTGAGTGGAATGAATTTTTGAGTCACTTTGCAAGGACTTAAGCCCTGCTCAAATGCTTCTTGAAGCAATTCTTCACATAGTTGAATAAATGTCGCAAATCGTACTTCGTCAGCATTAATCGCGACTCTACAAAAGAGAGTTACCGAAGAAACCAATTTAGATGCATCCGTACCGAGAATAAAGCGAATCAACCTCCGTTGGTCAACACTTTCATATCTTACGATTTCTATACATTCAGTAAGTCGCGCGAACAAAAGTGGATTGTTGAGATATTCGATAGCTTCGTCGGAATCCTTGATACCGAAGTATTTTGATGGTTCAGAATTCCCCAGAATTTCAAGTTGGGGAAAGATGTACCACATCCAGTGCGTCTCTTTCTTCCCAGCCTGTAGCTCGGCAAGAACATATGTGTAGACCAGGTTTTGAGCGTCAATGAACCGTTTGAGACCGGCTGTCATTTAGGCCAAGTCGTCCATAGGAGACCTCCAAGTATCGCGGGACGTGGCCACCGGCGTGGGATCGCTGCCGGGAACCAATTATGAAGCCCCGATCCTTTTACTTTCTGGTTCAGTCTGCCTAGCTGGGGCGGGTGTGGGGTACAAATTTGCCGTTAAAGGTTCCGACTAGATTTATCCAGTTAGGTCGTGTAACTGACAGTTATCAACAGACACTGGATAGTGGCAAACTCTTGCAAAAAATTGCGTATTTTGCGAGCCGTTTTTAAAGAGCCAGAAATTACTCCACCGCCAAAACAACGCGATATACATTGTTCTGGCGGGCGGCTTGTCACTGACTAACCCCGACCAATACCTTATGTCTGTAATGGTTTGCCAGCGTTTCGCCGTTTCAAAATTGTCATCACCGACAAAAACTTTGTCCTCAGTTCGGCGTTGACCGCAGACACTGAAGCCAACTATGGGTGTGCCGAGCAACCCTCCCCTACATAGGTATCTGAATGCATGGTTTTGTGATGATTCTGCGCACATTGCACAACGTCACCACACGCATCCTGGCGCGTTTTGAGCACCGCAACCACGACCGGCGTACATTAATCCGCGCCAATACCGCCAGGGAGCCTGTGCGTGCGGTCGCTTTGAGAATTGTTGAAGTTTTGTAAGTGCTCAACAATTCAGGTTGCTAGTCGGCTAGGGCGAAACGCATCAATACGGAGTACTCGGATGAAGAACTCTCGTTCGTTGCGCGCTGAGGGTCACCAGGGAAGGTAGACATACATTAAGCAGGACTTAGGGTTCTGCTGGGAGGATGTCAATATGTCTAATCAACGTAGGAGATTCAGCACGGAATGGACTGCACCAAACCTGGTGCGGCTCAATTGGAGCACAGACTAAGTGCAAAGAATCACAACAACAAACAAGAGCAAAGGAGATTTATGAACCGCAAACTATTCATCGTCCTAGCAATAGCCATATTTCTAGCATCCTGTGGAAAGTCATCACCTGCGAGTTATATCTCTGCTGATGAAGCAGCCTCACAATTAGCAGAGAGTTTGGATATAGAGTTGAATCCACCTTTGGTTTCAATAGTCCCCTCAGCCAACTACGATCTGTATCTAGCCTCGGTTCGTAAAAAGTCACCTGTAGCAGAATCAATGACAGATACAAGCCTGAGTGAAGTAGGTGATCTGGTGTGCGAGAGCTTTTATGCTGGACTCAGCATGGGGATAGTTCTCACCATCTTGGAGAACGCCACCAACAAAGATACAGATCTTGGTGCAAGTATTCTAATAGCCGCTATCAACTATATATGCCCAGAATACACAGCAGATATCAACACATCCATAGCCCCTTAAAGAAGAAAATCGTGTCAGCAGAAATCAAAACTGAAGGAGAAGTGAATCGGCCCGGCAACTCGGGTCAGAAACCGATAACAGACCCTAATAGTTGTCCAATTGAGTGCTTCAACGGCCTATTTATAGGTAACGCCCTGCCGGTGAATTGGTCGGTAATTTTTACCGTGTATGCGGATCACGTGTTTGGAGTTCATTGTAATGTCACGGCATAAGCGAAGGGGTCCTACCTGTCGTTGACATTGTCGTTGTTTTCGTTGAAAAATTAGTGGCACGTCATTAGTTGGAGTGATTGGCACTCCCAATTGGTAACCGTCATCTAGTTGGAGAATAAATCATTAACCAGTATTGAACTTCTGGTATGCCGGCTACCAAAAACAACCGTGGATACTTCTTATACATAAGACTTAACTGTTTAATTACTCAATGTTCCTAACATCCCACATTCGTATCCCTCTTCTGCAGTCTTAAGACTGCTGTAGAAGGGGATTTACCCTTTTGATGACATTCCACGCCATTCCATTTCATCCACGGGACAACGATTCCCTTATGGAGACTGAGGATTACATCAGATTTACTGTGGCATTCCGTCCGTACCGTGGATCGCACGGGACGATGATGCACGGTGACATCCCGTTTCGTGCTCGGGATGCTTCAGACGGTTGTGAATTGGTAATTCCAGGAATCATCTGGTTCGCCTTCATACGGGCCCTGATATCCCATCAGTTCTTCTTCCGTCCGTTCTTCGTCCGGTGTGCTCTGCCTGGGGATTGGTGAGTCGTAGGAGTCAGACGGCTTGTATTCCCACGAGTCCAGATTATCCATCGGTTCTTCTTCCGATTTGTGGCTGAGAACAGGGCTTTTTTCAACGCTGATAATGAGCTCGTGATGTTCCACGGCCGCCTTTCCACCAGAGACCTCTAGGAACGCTTGTAGCACCTTGCTGTTGACTTCATAGGTGCGCGCTAGCAACGCTTGTAGTAGTTGCTCAGGGCTGGTCTCAGGTTGCTCAACGATCAACGATTGGACAATCTCATACAACTCACCTCTTGGGTCGCTCACCTTCTTATGCAATCGGGCAAGGTATTCAGCACGGTCATGTATATAAAAGCCCTGAGAGATCCGTCTTTCTAGAGAATATCTAGAATATAAAGATGCTATTACCACCATCAACGAGTCTTGTTCTTGTGGTGGTGTTTTTGTTTCTGTTTTTGTTTCTGTTTTTGTTAATGTTCCACCCATACCCGTATGTGCAACCGTATGTTCATCCGTATGTGCAACCGTATGTGCAACCGGATCTTCCTCTTGCTCGGGTTCCAGGGGGTCTAAACCCGGCAGAGTGACGATGAAACACCTACTTGGTCTCGCGTTCGGGTTGTGATGGTATCCAGCATCAACAAGTAAACCGGCATCTACGAATCTTTCAAGCAGTGCTTGAATAGCCCGACCATCGTTTAATCCTGTTTCAGCTTTCATAGTGTTTTGACTTGTCCATACTTCGCGTTCTAGATCATTCGCGTGATGGCAAAGCGTCAAGAGCAACCTGAGCGCTTGTCCTGTGAGCACTTGCTTGGATTTACCGTTTTTATCGGTGTAGGTCAATTCGCCTATCTCAACTTGATGTTCAGCGAGATGCCAGAGCAGATGGCTAGCCATAGACAACCTCGCTCATGGCTGACCGTTTCTCGTTAGGTTCCAAAGGCGGCACACGGACACCTGCCACTATGTAAGCCTTGGCCATTTTTAGGATTCGTGTGTGATTGCTCAAACTTTGGATCTCCCGCGATATCACAAGATCCCCCCATCCAAAATGCGCTTAATTTCTTTCTTGGAGATGCGCATTCGGCGTGGAGACAGCCGAATTACCTGCACTTTGCCCGCTTTTATTGCGTTGTACACTGTTTGACGCTTATAGCCCAAAACCATAGCAGCATCATCCACTGAGACGGTTTGGCACTCCTGGGGGTTGTTTTCATCTAATAAGGTCATGGTTTTCCTTTATTTGAAAATGAGCTGTTGCTTTGGTATGGCATACGCTATCATGATGTATGCCACTTTAGCGGAGGAATTTTAAAAATGTCTAAAAAGAGCGAACAAAAATGGACTGTAGATCTCAAAGGGGAAATACTGGATGGAACCTCAGTCAAACGACTTGATGCCGTTCTCACACGCTGGTCAGCCAAAGAAAAGCCCGAGGTTAAAGTTGTCCTTGAATGGAAATTGATTAAGGGACGTGCTGAAGTGGTCATGATTAAAATTGCGTCCCCCGGTTTGCGGACGCCGTTAACGGCTGCCGACCTACGCTCAATCCCATTGTCCATCATTGCGAAGCAGGAACGTTTGAGGAAAAGTGGGGTGACAGTGGAAATCACTGTTGAAAGGGATTCGTCGTCCCTTGAAGCCACTCGTGGCGCCCACTCTGGAAAACCTTTGACACACAACGACCTTCAACTAGTCGCCGACTTGTACCGAGAAGCTCACCAAGCTGGCTATGCAATCCATCAGCACGTTGCTGAACGCCTTGGCGTGTCCGAATCAACTGCAGGAAAACGGATCGTCGCCACGCGCCGAGCAGGACTTCTTGGAGCGGCGCTGGGAACACGGGCAGGCGAAGACACCGACGATACTCAAACCAAAAAACGTAGAAAAAAGGTAGAGAAGTGAGTATTTACAAACGCGGTAAGACGTGGACGGCCCATGCAAAGTGGACCGACTCCAAGGGAAAGAAGCACCAAGAAACCAAAGGTGGTTTCCACACCAAGAAAGAGGCCACAAAATACGAGCGAGAGTTACTTGGTCGTGTTGACAGTGGTCGCCATGTCGGAGCGTCGGGATACAACTATGGCGAGTACATGGTCGGCAAGTGGCTCCCCGCACGCAAGCAACAGCGATGCCTTAAGCGTTCCACGGAAGAGACATACAAGATGCTAATTAACGCCTACATCCTCCCCTCTCTCGGCTATATGCGCTTAGAGAACATAAAAACGCGTGACATTGAAGGATTCTTCGCACACCTTCAACAGGGGGGTCGTAAGAAATCCCGCAAAGATGGTGACACGACGCTTAGCAACAAAAGTGTCCGCAACATCGGCTCAATAGTCAAGACATCACTTAAGGATGCGGTACGTTGGGAGCTCATTTCGTTCAATCCAGCCGACTCAGCGGTTCAACCACCTTCAGGAACAGCCGAAATTGATGTTCTCACTCCCGACATGCTTCGCGCATACGTCGCCAGCATTCAAGAACACCGCTTCGGTTCAATGCTCCAACTTGTGGCCCTCAATGGATTGCGCCGTGGCGAAGTCCTCGGACTGTCCTGGAAGAATGTCAATTTCCCGGAAAGCACTATCAGCATCAATCGCACCCGCATCCGTGCAGGTAACGCCACGATTTTTGATACACCAAAATCCAAAAAAAGTATCCGCACAATTGATATTGACCCTTGCACGATGGCGCTCCTACGCAAATGGAAGTTGGCCCAAGTTCAAGAACGCCTTCTGATTGCGGACCGTTGGAACGACGAGGAGGACTTGGTCGTGACTAATGCTGACGGGAAACCGCCGACCTTTTCATCATTTGACCGGATGTTCCGTAAAACTTTGGAAGTAGCAGGCATGAAAAAAGTGCGCTTCCACTCGCTGCGCCATAGCTTTATCATCGCTGCTCTCCGCAGTGGCGGTGACATAAAAGTGGTCTCAGAGCATGTTGGTCACTCCGATATAGCTATCACTCAGCGCATTTACAACCACGTTGTCGCTGGCGATGACAAGAAGATGGTGAACGACACGGCTGCCTTTATATTGGGCGTGCCTAAGAAATTTCCCGAATCCCTGGAGGAGCGTCTCGGCTAAACACACCGCAATGGTGCCACTGCGACGACCACTTGAATCCACCGAGGCACGCTCAATCGCCCGATATCCGCTGTTTAGCCTGTTACAAACTACTTCATAAGGACTTGTGCTTGTCTATCGCCCAAGGCAATCACTCCAATCGTTGCCATGCTTTCCCCTTGGGTAAGACGCCGGGAGATCTCCTCGCGCTCAAAAGACGTCAACCGATGGTACTCCTTTTGTATATTCATGCGGATATTCAACCCTCATATCCGTTGTGTTAGATATCTGACACCGAGTCGTTAAGTCATCCCAGCGATTCTTGAATTTGAACATGTCGGGTAACAGATGGTTAACAAACAACGGTCTGACCCAACAAACAATGGAGGCGACGCCGGGAATCGAACCCGGATACAGGGCTTTGCAGGCCCTTGCCTAAGCCATTCGGCCACGTCGCCGTTGAACAGGCTACCCATCGAGTTTACACGCAAGCACGGCGCGTACGCTCTC
>Ga0335398_10002834_pt1 | contig 26485 bp, 27 predicted proteins | sample BON03_FD_205742 | JGI IMG/M metagenome (GOLD analysis project Ga0335398, IMG submission 205742) | Freshwater microbial communities from Lake Bonney liftoff mats and glacier meltwater in Antarctica - BON-03 (spades assembly) (version 2) | ecosystem: Environmental > Aquatic > Freshwater > Ice >... | reverse complement strand
ATACTGACACTATTCTCACACTTTTATCAAGGGCTTCTAAAGCAAATCCTTATATTATGTATCCTGAGTATTTAAAATCTAAAGTTTATTATCAACTAAATGATATTGATAGTACAATCTTTTATGCCAAAAAAGCATTCAATGGATTACCGCTTAATGAATATCATGCGGTTAATTATCTTCAATTACTTAAAATTAAAAAAGACACATTTGAAATTCAAAGAGTTTTTGATATAACAAATAAACTTAATAGCTTGTCAATTACCTTCTCGTATTTCGATGCTATGGCTGCCCTCTATGATATTAATGATAGATTTATACCACTTCTCAATAATTATAAAGTTCTTTTAGGAGAAGAACGCTATAAATCTTTTAATTTGATTTTTTCATATGGCATTTCAAATATTAAACTTGCTAATGATTTAAGCTTAACTGCTGAAAATCAATTTCTCTCTAAAAATTATTTAAAAAGCGCCAACTTATTTCTCGATATTTCAAAGCTTATTCCATCTGACCCGTCTTATCTTGAAAATGCAGCACAAGCTTATTATTATGCAAATTATAATAATGAAGCTATTACAATTTTAGAAAAACTTATTTCTGATAAAATCAGTAAAACCGGAAAACCTGAATATTTATATGGTTTAATTTTATATGAAACTTCAAACACTGTCTTAGGTTGTGAATATTTATCCAAATCATCAGTTCTTGGTAATATAGATGCTCCTAATGCTATTAAATCTCTATGTAGGTGATTATTTTGAATTATTTTAAGTACATTTGGTACTTGAAATAATGTTAAGTGTATAATAAGTAATGCTTGGAGAGTTAATAACCTCAAAAACTAGATTGCGCCTGATGATAAAATTTTTTATCTCCCAGGCCAATCGGGGTTATTTAAACGGACTAGCTACTGAAATGGGAGAATCTACCAACTCTATCAGAAAAGAACTTAATCATCTACATTCCGCTGGTTACTTAGAGAAGTCCAAATCTAACAATAAGGTTGAATATAAAGCCAACACACGCCATCCTTTATACGAAGTCTTAAGAAAGGTAATACTTAAGCATCTAGGCCTAGAAGATGCCGTAGAGGTTGTTCTAGAGCGAATGGGAGAGGTGGAGCAGATTATTCTAATAGGTGATTACGCCAAAGGCATTGATAGTGGTAAAATAGAAATCATTGTTGTTGGCCAAAATTTAAACACCTCTTACGTAAAAAACCTTGAGGCAAAGGTTGAAAAACTAATTAGCAGAAAGGTTTCCTTTTTCTTATCGGTGAGTTATTCCTTAGGGAAAAATGATCTTTTGCTATATAATAACAAGGAATAATAAGATTAAATACTAACATAAATAAAAACTCAACTACCAGCAGTAGTAAAAATCATTAATAATCTTTTCTAATAATGAGTAAGCCAAAAGCCATCATAGTATCAGGATACTTTAACACCATTCATAAAGGGCACCTTGAGTATTTTAATAATCCTAAGGCTTTTACCTTTGCTGTTGCCGATAGAACCGTTTGTAAGACCATTGAGTCTATTGCTTTTAAGTTTGGTTTAGTAAATAAAATACAGTCTTCTAGTTGGCTGCTTAAGAAATTGTAGATGATTAGTACACTTAAAAAAATAAATTTTCTAATAACCAAAAGGCAAAGGAAAGGACTCGTTATTCTTACGTTACTCCTTTTTATTGGGATGATTTTAGAGGTGTTTGGTCTTGGAATATTGATACCAGCAATTTCAATTCTTTTAGACCCTGAAATGATGGAGAAAACTCCTATAATCTCTTCTATTAGAAATTATTTTACTGAATTTTCAGATCAAAATTTTATTTTCTTATTTCTTGGGGCTGTCGTTGTAGTTTATTTTGTTAAGTCCCTATTTATTGTTTTGCTTACATACAAGCAAAATCTGTTTTTAACAAATACCATAGCCTCTATTTCAAATAATTTGTTTTTAAGTTACTTAAGTCAGCCTTATAATTTTCATCTAAATAGAAACTCTTCAGAGCTGATTAAAAATATTCAAATAGAAATAAAGTACTTATTCACTTTTTTATTGTCATTAATAACAATTTTAATTGAGGGTGGCTTTGTTATTTCTGTTTTAGCAACGCTTATATATATTGAACCTTTTGGAGCAATATGCATAGGTGTTTTTTACGGCCTATTGTCTTTATTATTTTTACAATTCACTAAAAGAAAATTAAAGTCATGGGGTATTAAGAGATTAGAATTAGAAGCAGAAGTTTCTAAAATAGCATTAGAGGGGCTAGGTGGAATAAAAGATTTATTAATCCTTGGAAAGATTTCTTTTTTTACTGAACAATATTCAAACAAAAATTTTTTTGCAGCTAGATTGAGTGCCAATAATGGTACACTTTCTCAGATTCCTAGGTTTTATTTAGAGCTTATTTCAATTATTGGACTAGTTAGTTTCATATTTTTACTTATTTTTCAAGGCAAGGAGACTACAAGTCTTATTTCTATTTTGGGAGTTTTTGTTGCTGCTACATTTAGAATGATTCCCTCTTTAAATAGAATTATTTCTGCTACACAGTCAATGAAGTTTTATTTACCATCTGTTAATGTTATTTACAAGGAAATCAATTCATATTCCCAAGTTAAAACTTTTGAAGATTCTTCCGAAAACTTTAAATTTCAAAATGAAATAGAATTTAAAAAAGTAAATTTTGGTTTCATAAAAGAAAAGTTAGTACTAAATGACATTAATTTTAAAATTAAAAGAGGCCAAACTATAGGTATTATTGGAGAATCAGGTTCTGGCAAAAGCACATTAGTGGATTTACTTATTGGATTGCATAACCCTGTAACGGGACAAATTTTAATAGATGGCTTGGTTGATTTTCAACTAAGCCAATCTTGGAGAAATAAAATTGGTTATGTTTCACAATCAATTTTTTTGTTAGATGACTCAATTAAATCTAATATAGCATTTGGAATTCCAGAAAATCAAATTGATGAATCTCGAATAAACGAGGTAATAATTAAGTCACAGTTAAATACTTTAGTTAATTCTTTAGAAGCTGGTTTAGAAACTAAAGTTGGTGAAAGAGGCATTCAACTATCCGGTGGTCAAAGACAAAGAATTGGAATAGCTAGAGCTCTTTATAATAATCCGGAAATATTAATATTAGATGAGGCAACATCAGCATTAGATTCTTTAACTGAAAGTAAAATAATTGAGACTATCAGTGAGTTAAAAGGTCAAATGACTATTATTATGATAGCACACCGAACATCTACATTATTTAATTGTGACTTTGTATTTAATTGTGACAACAATTAAATTATTGCATGGAAATTAAAATTTATTAGAAATGTTAAAAATACTTTATTCATTTATCACAAACATTTTAAGTTATTTAAATATTAATATATCTAAATCCACAAAAAAAATTGAAGTAGTTAATCTTATAAGTTCTCTGTATCCAATTAAAACTGAGCATAAATTAATTCGAATAGGTTCAAAAGGTGATGGGGGTTATTTATTGCCAGATGATTTGAAAAATATATCAGCATTGTTTTCTCCTGGTGTAGATCAAACAAGTGAGTTTGAGAGACACTGCTTAACTTTTGGGATGAAAATTTTTATGGCAGACAAATCAGTTGATAAGCCAAACTTAAACTTAGACGAAAATCAATATAGTTTTATAAAAAAATTTGTAAGTTGTTATAGCTCCAATGATTTTATAACAATGGATGGTTGGGTTAATTCAACTAACTTAGATAAGCAAAGTGAATTAATGCTTCAAATGGATATCGAGGGAAGTGAATATGAATGTATTATTAATATGTCAGATTCTTTAATGGCTAGGTTTCGAATAATTGTCATTGAATTTCATAACCTCCAAGACCTTTGGAGTTTAAAATTTTTTCCAATAGCTAAAGCAGCTTTTAATAAAATATTAAAAACTCATATATGTATTCATATTCATCCAAATAACAATACTGGAATTGATTCCAGATCTGGAATTAAAATACCAAAAACTAGTGAATTTACTTTCTTAAGAAAAGATAGAGCAAATGAAATTAATTATCAAACTACTTTTCCCCACAATTTAGATTCTGATAATGTTTCAGGTCCAAAATTAAATTTACCTAAAAACTGGTTTTACAGTAAATAAAGTTAAAAATTAGATAAAACTTTTAGATGAGGCTAAATCTGTTTTAGCTTCTGAAGCTGAAAAAGAGGAGATCATAAAATCATAAAATCATAAAATCATGAAAGCAGTAATATTAGCTGGTGGATTAGGAACTAGAATTTCAGAGGAAACTGCTTTAAAGCCAAAACCAATGATTGAAATTGGCGGTAAGCCTATTTTATGGCATATTATGAAAATTTATTCTCATTATGGCATTAATGAGTTTATTATATGTTGTGGTTACAAGGGCTACGTGATTAAAGAATATTTTGCAGATTACTTTTTACACCAGTCTGATATTACTTTTGATATGAGTAGTAATAAGATGAAGATTCACCAAGAGCGAGCAGAACCTTGGAAAGTTACTCTTATAGATACTGGTGATAACACTATGACTGGTGGAAGAATAAAAAGAATTAAAGATTACCTTGATGATAATGATGACGATTTTTGCTTAACATATGGAGATGGAGTTGCAAATATAAATATTAAGGAATTGATTAAATTCCATAAAAGTCATGGTAAAATGGCAACTCTTTCATCTGTTTTTCCGCCAGCTAGATTTGGCTCTCTTGATATTGAAGAAAATCAGGTTAAAAAATTCGTTGAAAAGCCAAGAGGTGACGGAGCATTAATAAATGGAGGGTTTTTTGTTATCAATAAAAAAGCTATTAATTTTATAAATGGAGATAGTACTATTTGGGAACAAGAGCCGCTAAATAATTTAGCAAATAGTGGGCAATTAATGACCTATAGACATGAAGGATTTTGGCAGCCAATGGATACATTAAGAGATAAAACTTATTTAGAGGAGCTATGGGAATCTTGTAAAGCACCATGGAAATTATGGAGTTAAAGAAAGTTTTAAAATTTTATAAGGGTAAAAAAGTTTTTATTACAGGTCATACTGGTTTTAAAGGCTCTTGGCTTACATATATTTTAGATTCAATTGGTGCTGAAGTTACAGGCTATTCATTAGAGCCTAATACAAATCCATCTCTTTTTAAATCTTTATCTTTTTCAAAAAAGTTTAATTCAATAATAGGAGATATAAGAGATGAAAAAAAATTTCAGAGTACAATTAAAAATTTTAATCCAGAATATATTTTTCATTTAGCTGCCCAACCACTAGTTTTAGAGTCCTATAAAAATCCTGATCAAACTTTTAGCACAAATTTCACAGGCACACTTAATTTATTAGAGATATTAAGAAAGTTAAATTTACCTATTCAAGTAGTGTTTATTACAACTGACAAAGTATACGAAAATCTAGAATTAGGAGCTCCCTTCGTTGAAACTGATAAGTTGGGAGGTAAAGATCCCTACAGCGCAAGTAAAGCAGCATCTGAAATTTTAATAGAATCATATAGGCATTCATTTTTTAAAGATTCTTTAATAAATATTGCTACGGCAAGAGCAGGGAATGTGATTGGAGGTGGTGATTGGTCAGAAAACAGACTTATTCCAGATATCGTAAGATCAAAACAAGAAAGCACCTCTTTGCGTGTCCGAAACCCTAAAGCAATTAGACCTTGGCAACATGTTTTGGAATCATTATTTGGATATTTAAAATTAGGCATTGGATTATCTGAAGATTCACAAAAGTATAGTTCTCAGTGGAATTTTGGACCAGAAATTGAAGATTCTATAACTGTAGAGGACATTATAAATATTGGAAAAAAATTAAATATTGTAAGTCAAGTGGAATATGAAAAAAGAACCTTTGTAGAGGCGCAAAATTTAAAATTAAATATTATTAAAGCTAAGGAACAATTAGGATTTAAGCCTGTATGGAATACAGAACAAGCTGTAAAATATACATTTGAATGGTATAATGCTTATAACCAGGGAACTTTATCTCCGAACGACCTAATAAATAAAGACCTTTTAAATTATTTAAATCAATATGAATGCTAAAAAATATTAATCAAGCACTAAAAGAAACCCTTAAGCCAATCATTCAAGGAAATATTTCAAAGCAAATAGTTCCTGGTAAAGATTACATATCTGTAACTGGAAAAGTGATTGACCAGGATGATATATTAGCAGGTGTAGACGCCACGTTAGATGCTTGGTTAACAACAGGAAGATATGCAAAAGAGTTTGAATCTAGTTTAGCTAAATATATTGGAGCTAAGACTTCTCTTTTAGTAAATTCCGGTTCATCTGCTAACTTAGTGGCTTTTTATGCATTAACATCTCCATCTTTAGGCTCTAGGGCAATTAAAAAAGGAGACGAAGTTATAACAGTAGCAGCAGGTTTTCCAACTACAATAAACCCATTAATCCAATTTGGTTGTATTCCTGTTTTTGTAGATATAGATATTCCAACTTATAATATCGATGTTTCTAAAATAGAGGAAGCAATCTCTCCAAAGACTAAAGCAATAATGATTGCTCACGCTTTAGGAAATCCTTTTAATCTAGATGTTATAACTGCCATTGCGAAAAAATATAACCTTTGGCTCATTGAAGATGATTGTGACTCATTAGGAGCTACTTATAGAGATAAAAAAACAGGTTCTTTTGGAGATCTTGCTACTTTATCTTTTTACCCCGCACATCATATAACAATGGGAGAGGGAGGTGCTGTATTGGTAAATAATAGAAGACTTCAAACCGCAGCACTTAGCTTTAGAGATTGGGGAAGAGATTGTTACTGTGAAACAGGTTGTGATAACACTTGTAATAAAAGATTTGACTGGAAACTAGGTGATTTACCTCAAGGATATGACCATAAATATATTTATTCACATATAGGATTTAATTTAAAGGTTACTGATACTCAAGCAGCAATAGGTTTGAGTCAATTATCTAAAGCAGACGCTTTTGTTGCTAAGCGTCGTGAAAATCATAAGTTATTATATGATTTATTTAAACCTTTAGAAGAATATTTTATTTTACCAGAAGCCACTGAAAATGCTAATCCAAGTTGGTTTGGTTTTATGTTAACCATAAGAGAACCTAAAAAGATTAATAGAAATAGACTTGTTCAATATTTAGAAAACAATAAAATAGGAACAAGATTATTTTTTGGTGGAAATATGACTAAGCAACCTGCATATATAAACATTGACAAAAGGATTGTAGGCTCTATTGATAATTCAGATAAAGTCATGAATGATTCTTTTTGGATTGGGGTTTGGCCTGGATTAGACAAAGATCATTTTATTTATATTTTAAGTGTTTTTAACACATACTTAAACTCAATAAAAATTTAAATTTTTATTACAATAGGACCCTGAAAAATTACACAATCAACATTAATAACTGTATTACTAAATTAAATAATAAACAACAAGACCAGATGAGAATTGATATAAAAATCTCAAATTAGCCCTAATATTTAAGCGAAATAACACTTGTTGAAATTGAACAATATTTAAATAAACAAAATGCAAAGCTATTTTGAAGATGATCTTAAAATGATCCTTAGAAACACCAAAGATTGCTGGGGTAATTTATCTAACAAGACCATTTTTATTACTGGAGGCACTGGGTTTTTTGGTATTTGGCTATTGATGAGTTATTTGTATGCAAATAAGACCCTTACTCTTAATTCTAATATTATTTTGCTAACAAGAAATAAGAATAAGTTTCTGAATAGGTATTTTTGGGTAAATAATTATCCAGAGGTCAGCTTTATAGAAGGTGAAATTCATGATTTTCAATTTCCTGATTTCCCAATTGATTTTATTATACACGCAGCTACTGAAGCTAGTGCAAAATTAAATGAAGAAGAACCATTGAAAATGTTTAATACCATTATTAATGGGACAAAAAGAGTTCTTGATTTAGCTAAATTAAAAAACATTAAATCAATTTTATTGACTAGTTCAGGAGCTGTTTATGGAAAACAGCCCTCAGAAATTGAATATCTTTCTGAAAATTATTTAGGAGCACCTATTCCTTCAGACTATACTTCAATGTATGGTGAAGGCAAGAGAATGTCAGAAGTTCTTTTTAGCACTTATCATCATCAATACAAACTCCCTGTAAAAATTGCCAGGTGTTACGCGTTTATTGGACCATATTTGCCTTTAGATTCTCATTTTGCAGCTGGTAACTTTATTAGGAGTGTGATAAATAGAGAGGATATTATTGTCAATGGTGACGGCACACCATTTAGGTCATATTTATATGCCGCTGATTTGGCGGTTTGGTTGTGGAAAATTCTTTTTAATGGTAATATTAATTCTCCATATAATGTTGGTTCAAATCAATCAATCAATATTTATGATTTAGCTAAAATTATTGCCAAAAGCGACCCCAAATACAACAAGAAAATTATAGTAAAAAAACTTAAGTCAGATTCTGAATCTTTACGATATGTGCCATGTACACGCAAAGCAAAGAATGAGTTGGGCTTAGAAATCTTTACTAACTTTAATAAGTCTTTAACTAAGACCTTGGAATTTTATAGGGAGAAGCATAATTACATTAATTTTTAAATAACATTATGAAAGTTTTACTTTTATGTGGAGGGAGAGGGGTAATTGACCCGATTACTTCTGAAAGAATACCAAAATGCCTAATTAGAGTTGGGAACAGGCCTTTAATTTGGCATATAATGAAACTTTATAGCAGTTTCGGCTATAATGATTTTGTTTTAGCTTTAGGCCAAGACGGCGAAAAAATAAAACAGTATTTTATCAATGGATTTGAGCTTTTACATGATATTGAAGTCAATTTTGAAGATCAAAAAATTAATCCTTTAAATAAGATACCAGAAGAGAATTGGAAGATAAAACTAATTGATACAGGAATTTCAGCAAATACTGGTTCACGTGTATCCAGGTGTGAAAGATATTTAAAATATGAACCTTTTTTTATCTCATATAGCGACATCCTTGCTGATGTGAATATCAAAGAACTTCTTAAATTTCATGATGCTCAAAATAAAGTGTTGACGATAACTGGAGTCAATCCACCAACACGTTTTGGGACTTTCTATTTTAACGAACAAAGTAACGATAGCATATCTTATAAATCAGATGCAAAATTGAACATGTTAGATTCAAGAATTAATGGGGGTTTTATGGTTGCAAGCGAAAAGATATTTGATAAATTGTCACCTATAAGTGAATGTAACTTAGAAAAAGAAGTATTTGATGATTTGATTGCTGAAAATGAAATTTCAATTTGGAAACATGATTCCTTCTGGCAAAATGTAGATACTGAAAGAGATCTTGAATTATTGCAAGAATTTTATACTATTAATAAGCGTCCTTGGTTAGGAATAAATTAAAAATTATGGCATATAAAGCAGTTATTGTTGTAGGGCCTTCAGTTGAAGATACTGAGTTTGCCTATCCATATTATAGATTACAAGAAGAAAACTTCAAGGTAGATGTTGCTTCAGATGGAGCTCTTGATATTATAGCTAAGCATGGATTACCAATAAAGGTGAATAAAGATATCAAAACTTTAAATGAATTTGATTACGATCTCCTAATAGTCCCTGGAGGACTCGAATCTCCTGATAGATTAAGACAAATACCTGAATTAATTTCTTTTATACAAAACATGCATTCAAGTGGCAAAGTTATCTCATCAGTATGTCACGGTCCTTGGGTATTAATATCTGCAGGCATTGTAAAAGATAAAAACATGACTTGTTATAGAGGGTGTAAAGACGACCTAGTTAATGCTGGAGCTAATTACCATGATGTTACCGTTATTTCAGATGCCAATATTGTAACCTCACCACATTTTAGAGACAATGCAGCTTGGTTAAAAGAGACAATAAAAGTATTTAAAGATATAAATGGTCTATAAAATATTTCCTACATTAAATGACTTTGAGAACCTAACAAGGTTAAAAGTTAAGTTATCAGATTTTGCAAATAATTTCGACTATAGTAACATTATAGTAAAAAAACCTTGGGGATATGAATACCTTTGGTATCAAAATGAAACTGTAGCAATTTGGGTCTTATATATTAAAAAGGATCATGCTACTTCTTTACACTGTCATGCCCGTAAACGTACATCATTAATCGTACTTGAAGGAGAAGTGAAGTGTACTACCATTGATGACAAGTATAATTTAAATACTTTAGACGCAATTGTTTTAGAACCTTGTGTGTTCCATTCCTCCAAAGCGATTTCAGATGAAGGAGCATTTATAATGGAAATAGAAACTCCACCTATGAAAGGCGACTTAGTTAGGATGAATGATGCTTATGGAAGACAAAACAGCGGTTATGAGAAAGCCAGTGAATACAGCAACGACTTTAGCTTGTATAACTTCCTGCCTTTTAAAGAAGATGAAATTTGGATATTTAAAAATGTACAGGTAAAATTATCAAAGTCAAAACCACAATTAGATTCCAACTCTCTTCTATTAGTGCCAATATCAGGAAATATAAAAAAGGAAAACAATCACTTAATTGACTGTGGAGAAGCAATTTGTAAGAGTTCAAAAATATTATTAGATAATATATCAAACAAAAAATATAAGTTTTTGATCTTTAATAAAATTAACCTAAATAAATGATAAAAGTTTCTGATTATATAGCCTCATTCATTAAAAATTTAGGTGTAAGTCATGTATTCACTGTTTCAGGAGCAGGGGATTTACACATACTTGATTCTATTCGAAAACAACCGGGTTTAGATTATATCTGTAACCATCATGAGCAAGCTTCAGCAATGGCTGCTTTTTCTTACTCAAGGGCCACTAAAAATATTGGAGTTTGTATAGTTACGACAGGACCCGGTGCTACCAATGCCATTACAGGAATGATTGATTGTTGGGTAGATTCAGTACCTGGTTTATATATTTCGGGACAGGTACAAAGAAAACAAATGATAAATAATCTTGGTGTCCGTCAAAATGGAATACAAGAAATAAATATTATTGACATTGTAAAACCAGTGACTAAATATGCTTCTTTACTAGATGATCCGCAAAAGGTACGCTGGCATCTAGAAAAAGCCGTTTATGAAGCGAAATCAGGCAGACCAGGCCCGTCATGGCTAGATATTCCTATGGACGTGCAATCTTCATTTGTAGAAATGGATTTATTGGAATCTTTTACTCCCCCTACTTCTGATTCTTATTCATATAATTTTGTTTCTGATGAAATAATTAATGAAGTAATTAACTTACTTACAAAAGCTGAACGACCTGTTTTTTTATTAGGGCATGGAATCAAGGCCGCCGGAGCTGAGGATTTAATAGTTAAGCTATGTGAATTATGGCCAGTGCCCTTGTGTGTAAGCTGGAATGGAATTGATTTAATCCACACAGATCACCCTCACTATATAGGAAGGTTTGGAACCTACGGGCAGAGAGCAGCAAATTTTACTGTTCAAAATTGCGACTTACTATTAAACGTTGGATCTAGATTAAATATAACACAAACAGGATATGTATATAATGAATTTGCTAGAGAAGCAAAAAAAATCTATGTGGATATAGATATCAATGAATTAAATAAATTTCCAATCAAACCTGATTTAGCTATTCATTGTGACGCAAAAGTTTTTATTTCTTCCTTAATTTCAAAAATTAGAAGTACAAAGACTGAATTTAATGATATAGAACCGTGGGTGAGTACTACTGTTAATTGGAAAGAAAAGTACCCTGTTAATTTACCTGAGTATAGTGATGATGATGAACATTTAAATTCTTATACCCTTATTGATATTCTTACAAAAGAAATAGAAGAAGGAGAGATTATTATACCGACTGCCAGTGGATCTGGGTTTACAAGTTTTCATCAAGCAGCAAATATTAAAAAAGGTCAGATAGTTTTTACCTCGAATGGTTTTGCCGAAATGGGTTTTGATATTCCTGGTGCTATTGGAGCTTCAGTAGCTACCAACAAAAAAGTATGGCAAACTACTGGGGATGGTGGGGTACAAATGAACATCCAAGAATTACAAACGCTTAAACATTACAATTTACCTGTCAAGCTCTTTATCCATAGTAATAAAGGATATTTAACAATAAGACAAACACAAAATGGATTATTTAAAGGTGAATACAGTGCCAGCAGTGCTGAAAGCGGTGTTTCTTTACCAAATTTTCAAAAACTTGTCGAAGCATATGGAATACCCTATTTTAAGTTGAATAATTCATCAGAAGCTAAAGGTGTGATAAAAGAAATGGCTGAAATAGATGGACCATGTATTTGCGAAGTAATCATGGATCCAGCACAAGCGTTAGTCCCAAAAACATCTTTTAAAATTTTAGCAGACGGAAAACTTATTTCTCCACCGATTGAAGATTTATTTCCTTTCTTGGAGAGAGATGAATTCTTAAATAATATGATTGTTAAACCCCTTGATTCTAATGAATAACTATTTTACGGAAACTAATAAATGTAGATTAACTAAAGAATCATTAGATGATTCAGAAATTATTGTATCGTTTGATTCTCTTCCAATTCCTGGTCTTTTCTTTGATTCAAAAGCAGATTCAGCAGATAAAATGGTTCCCATGACTCTAGTGTTGAGTAAAGGTGGTTTATTTCAATTGAAAGAAACACTAAATGGTAACTTATACCATTATTATAAATCTCGTAGAGCTGATAAAAACCATATAGATTGGATTGAGAATATTGCCAATCAAATTAAGGATAGGTTTAAACAATATTCTAATATTTTAGAAGTAGGCGGAGGAGAGGGAATGTTACTTCAACATTTATTTAATAAAGATTACAAAAGCCTTTATAATATAGATCCATCTCATGAAAATGAATCTAGTAAATATTTTGAGTCAATAACTGGTTTATTCCCAAATGGATTTGATAAGGAAAAATATAAAGGTTATTTCTCTTGTATTATCGGACAACATTTCTTGGAACACGTTCCAGAACCTTTGGAAGTGATGGAAGGAGCCTATAATTTATTAACAGATGATGGAGAATTATGGATTGAAGTTCCTGATTTAGAAAGCTCAGTTTTGGAGAGTTACTTTCAAATTGGTATAATTTACCCACTTCATCTAAGTTATTTCACCAAACAATCCTTAAAAAATATAGGAGAAAGAGCTGGTTTGTTCTTAAAATCAATAGAAATAGTAGATCATTACGGAAAGTCAATTTGGGCGAAATTTAGCAAAGAAAAGAAATCTGATAGAAGTTTTGATTTTATTGAAAATAACACATTAATAATTCAAACAATAAAAAATTATTTTGAAGAAATACAAAATTTCTCTAAAACTATACCAAAAGAACTAATTTGTTGGGGAGCAGTTGAAAGAGCACACACGACATATGCAATTCTTTCAAACTGTGGAATAAAAGCTGCCTCGATATTTGACTCTAATGAAGAAATCAAAGGGATGTTTATTTCAGGGGTTAATACTCCTATTATGGGAATCAACGATTTCCCATTAATTTCAGACCATATCTTAATTCTATCACCACCAAACCATAAAAGTATAGTTGATGGAATTAAAGATTTGATCTCAAATCAAACTGTTATACATATCCCATTAATAGGAAGTTATAATTATGAAAAATACAAAGCCACTTTTTATTGATAAATCAGAAATTCTAAACTGGGCTATATCAATTATTTCAGGTATTGGTGTATCAGAAATTAGTGCTTCAACTATTGCTTCATCATTAATTAAAACATCTTTGTGGGGCATAGATTCACATGGAATAGAGAGAATACCACATTATTTGAATAGATATGAAACTGGATCTATTAATAAACATCCATATATTTCATTTACTAAAACTGCTGAAGGTACGGGGCAAATAGATGGAGATGATGGTCATGGAATCTTGATTTTAAATGAGGCGACAAAATACGCTATTAAACTAGCCAAAAAAGCAGGAATAGGAGCTATAGGGGTACAAAACTCATCTCACTGTGGCGCCATTGGTTTATATACAAGAGAGATGGCAAAACAAGGGATGGTTGGTATTGCTTTTACACATTCTGATTCATTAGTTGTTCCATTTGGCGGTAAAAAAGCTTTTTTTGGAACAAATCCAATTTCTATTGCCTTTCCAACGGCTAATGATGAAGAGCCTATTTGTTTGGATATGGCAACCAGTATAACTCCATGGAATTATATTATGAATGCTAAAAGAGAAAACAAAAACGTTCCGAAAGGATATGGTTTAGATATTAATGGGAATGATACGGAAATTGCATCAGACATTGTTGCAGTTCAACCAATGGCGAATTATAAGGGCTACGCAATGGCATTCTTAATTGATATGTTATGCGGTCCGTTAAATGGGATGGCATTTGGGCCGCATATAACACCTATGTATCAGAATTTAAATGATAAAAGAAAATTAGGTTCACTAGTGATAACAATTGACCCTGACAAATTTGGAGGTAGAGAATATTTGAGAGCGATGGGGTCGCAAATGATAGAACAAATTAAATCACAGGGTAATAATATTCTGTTTCCTGGTCAGCCTGAATATATAAAAAAGAAAGAAAGGTTAAAAACGGGAATTCCAGTTTCAGAAAGTCTCAAGCTTGAATTTGAAAAATGGTCTCAAAAACTAGATGTTAAATCACCGAAATATATTAATTCAAATTAATAATGTATAAAGCCATAATTTTCGACTTTGATGGTGTAGTTGCGGACACAATGAAAGATAATTGTAAAGCTTGGCAAATGGCATTGGAAACCTTTGGAATTAAAATTGATCCGATAGAATATTACGTTTTAGAGGGAATGGGTAGATTTCAAATTTCAAACCATTTTATAATAAAGTATAATCTTAATCCGGATTTAAATTCTAAAATAGCAGAAACTAAAGAACATTTTTACAGTCAAATAAATAATTTCAGTTTATATCCTGATATTACTTCTATTTTAGTGTATATTAAAAAAACTGATTTGAAAATAGGCTTGGTTACAGGCGCATCAAGAAATAGGATATACAAGTATGTTAACGAAGTTTTCTTAACCTTCTTTGATGTAATAATTACGGCTGATGATGTTATAAATAGTAAACCAAATCCTGAACCTTATCAAAAAGCTATTGATTATTTAAATTTCGATTCAAGTGAATGTTTAATTATAGAAAATGCATCACTAGGAATTACATCTGCAAAAGCAGCTGGGTGCTATTGCATGGCAATTGAAACTACATTATCAAGTCAATATTTAAAAGAGGCTGATGAAATTTTTGCAACTCATAAAGAGTTATTTAAAAAAATAAAAACATTAATAAAACACTTTCAAATATAGAGCCTAACGGAATTTCACAAAAAATATCTTTTAGAAAAAGAAAAGTCAATAAACAAGTTTTTATAAAAAATTTAATACAATTAAATAGAATGAATTTTAGCTCTCAGGTAACAGCAATTATGACGGTTTTTAATGAAGAAAGTAGAATTTCATTTACTTTAAAATCTTTTAGTTGGTGTAATCAAATTATTTTAATTGATAAATGCAGCACAGACAAAACAATTGAAATTGCAAAAAAATATAAAAATGTAAAAATCATAAGAAACAATTTAGAAAAATCTAATAATCCATTTTTTGATGAAGTAAGACTTGCATTAAAACACGTCAACACAGAATGGGTTATGTCAATGACAGCGAGTGATTTAATTACAAAAAAACTTGCTTTAAAAATAAAAAATATTAAAGCTTCAGATATCACAAAGTTTAATTGTATTAGCCTGCCTTACAAGCCATATTTCATGGGGATTAATGAATCATTTTCACCATGGGATTATAGCAAACGAATATCCATTATAAGAACGGATAATTTAAAAATTAATCAAGGTGTCCATTCTGTATTAACAATGTCTACAAAGCCAAAAGAATATGAAGTCAAAATGCTGGATAAAAATGAAGCTTTATATCATTTAACTCATGAGAATTATGAAGGTGTTTTGGATCGTTATTTTAGATATTTGTCGAAAGAATCCAATGATGACATCACATTATCAAAGCAATTTAAATACATAATAAGGCAAATAATAAAGCTAGTGTTTTTTAAACAAATTTTATTTAAGGGTAAAGCTTCAGTAGCATTGACTTTTTCATTTTTATCTTATCATATGTTAAAATATGTTGTTTTATGGGACTCAAGACATGGCAAGGGATTAAAAACATATGAGGATATAAGAGAAAAAATAAGCAATGAGTGGAACTAACAGAGAAATTCAACTATCAATAGTTACTATAAATTTTAATAATTCAAAAGGATTAAAAAAAACATTAGAAAGTGTAAATCAAAATTCTAAAGTTAATTATGAGGTAATAATAATTGACAATTTATCAAATGATAATTCTTTAGAAATCGCAAAATCGTTTAAGAATTATCACAAAAGATTAAAAATAATATCTGAAAGGGATAATGGAATTTACGAGGCGATGAATAAAGGAATTAATTTCAGTGAAGGTAAGTGGGTTGTATTTATGAATTCAGGAGATTGTTTTTTTGAATTTGATAATATATATCCTTTATTAATAGACGATAAAGTTGCAGTTTCATACGGTAATTCTATATCTAAAGGAATTGAATCAAAACCATTCAATTTAAATTTTTTAAAGAAAGGTATAATACATGCTTGCCATCAATCAATGTTTTTTAATTCTAATATTCTGCAAAAGGTTTTGAAATATAATACTGAATATAGAATTTATGGAGACTATGAATTGGTTAATAAAATTTTTTTAAAAGGATTTAAATTTGTTTATAAAGATATATTAGTGAGTAAAATTGAGCCTGACGGTGTGTCCCAAAAAATTAGTTTTCAAAAACGCTTCGATAAGTTGAAAATAGTATATAGATCATATGGCTTTAGGGGCTTACTTAATAGTTACATAAAATTATAATTATGAAAATAGCATTTATAACAGGAATTACAGGTCAAGATGGAGCTTATTTATCTGAGTTTCTTTTAAAAAAGGGTTATATAGTACATGGGTTAAAACGAAGAACTTCTTTATTTAATACAGATAGAATAGATCACATTTACGAAGACCCCCATATCGAAAATCAGAAATTCATTCTCCATTACGGGGATATGACCGATAGTACAAATCTTATTAGACTGATCAAAGAAATTCAGCCAGATGAGATTTATAATTTAGCAGCAATGAGTCATGTGCGTGTTTCTTTTGAGATGCCAGAGTATGTGGCAGACACTGATGGAATAGGAACTCTTAGATTATTAGAGGCAGTTAGATTATTAGGCTTAGAAAATAAGACTAGAATATATCAAGCGTCTACATCTGAATTATATGGTAAGGTTCAAGAAGTACCACAGACTGAAAATACGCCCTTTTATCCACGTTCTCCATACGCAGTGGCTAAAATGTACGCTTATTGGATTACTGTGAATTACAGAGAAGCTTACGGTTTGTTTGCATCTAATGGAATCCTGTTTAATCATGAGTCTCCCATACGTGGGGAAACATTTGTTACAAGAAAAATAACAAGAGCTGTTTCTAGAATAGCACTTGGTATTCAGGATAAGTTTTATTTGGGAAATCTAAATTCTAAAAGAGACTGGGGCCATGCAAAAGATTACGTTCGAATGATGTGGATGATTTTGCAAGCCGATAAGCCAGAAGATTGGGTAATCGCTACCGGAAGAACTACAACCATAAGAGAATTTGTTAAAATGGCCTTTAGTCATATTGGAGTTGAATTAGAATTTATTGGAAGCGGTATTGAAGAAGTAGCTAATGTAAAGTCTTGTTCTAATCCAGATTATCAATTAGAGATTGGTAAGGAAGTATTGTCTATAGATGAGAAATACTTTAGACCAACAGAAGTTGATCTTCTAGTAGGAGACGCAACTAAGGCAAAAGAAAAGCTTGGGTGGGAACCTCAAATCACCCTGGAGGAGCTTGTAGAAGATATGATGAGTTCAGACATTAAGTTGTTTAAGAAAGATAAATATCTGAAAGATGGAGGCTTCAAAACACTTAATTATTTTGAATAATGACAGACCATAACTCTAAAATATTTATAGCTGGTCATAATGGAATGGTTGGTTCTGCTTGTGTTCGATTATTCCAGTCAAAAGGGTTTAATAATTTAATTTTCAAAACCAGTAAAGAGCTGGATTTAAGAAATCAAAGCCAGGTAGAATCCTTTTTTGAGGAACAAAAGCCAGATGCAGTCATTATTGCAGCAGCTAAAGTTGGAGGTATTCATGCAAACGACACTTATGGTTATGACTTTTTAATGGATAATTTACAAATCCAGAATAATCTTATTTCTGCTTCTGAAAGGTACAATGTAGAAAAAGTTATTTTTCTTGGAAGCTCATGTATTTATCCGAAAATGGCACTACAGCCATTGAAAGAGGAATACCTATTGACGGGTTCTTTAGAAGAAACAAACCAGTGGTATGCTATTGCTAAAATAGCAGGAGTAAAATCTATTGAAGCTTTAAATAAATATAAACACAAAAATTATGTCAGTTTAATGCCGACTAATTTATACGGACAAAATGATAATTACGATTTGAACAATTCTCACGTATTGCCTGCATTAGTCAGAAAATTTCATGAGGCGAAAATGAACAATCATTCAGAAGTTGTTTTGTGGGGTTCAGGAAAGCCACTGAGAGAATTTCTTTATGTAGATGATTTAGCAGAAGCTATTCTTTTTTCTTTAGTTAATAATCTTGACTCAGATTTATATAATGTAGGGAGTGGTCATGAAATTTCTATAAAAGATTTAGCAGTTATGATTCAACAAATTATTGGTCATGAGGGCAAAATGATTTGGGATAAAAGCATGCCTAATGGAACTCCAAGGAAGATATTAGATTCCAATAAGCTAAATAAATTAGGATGGAAAGCGGCTATTGAGTTAGAAAAAGGAATTAAGGTGACGTACAAATATTTTCTACATGAAAACCAATAGTAAAGTGATTTTTGTATTTAGCATGTTGCCTCATTATAGAAGAGGGATAATTAATGCACTCCTAAGTCATAAGAAAATTGAATCAAAATTCATTTTTAGTAATGAAGACCCTCGCGACATAAAAAAAATAGATTTAGATTCTTTTGAAAAAAAAGATTTGGACAGATTTATCTTTTCAAAAAATTTTTGGTTTAAAAATAAAGTTCTTTATTGGCAAAAAAATGTTTTGAAAAATGTTTTGCAATTGGAATATGATTCAATTATTTTTCTTGGTGAAATGTATATTCTGAGCACCTGGCTTGCAGTAATCTTTGCTAAACTAAGAAATAAAAAAGTAATATTTTGGGGCCATGGACTTTATGGAAATGAATCTTTCATTAAATTTTTTTTTAGAAAGTTATTTTTGAAGCTACCGGATTTAAATTTGGTTTATGATAATCACGCTAAAGAATTAATGATTAAAGAAGCTTTTCAACCCTCAAAAATAGATGTCATATATAATTCTATAGAAACTGTAAAATTAGGACCTGAATATAATTCTCCAATATTAAATGATTTTTTTTCGAATAAAAATTTACCTTGTCTAATTTTCGTAGGGAGGCTTACTAAAACAAAGAAGCTTAATTTGTTAATTGAGGCAGTTTTGACAGCAAATTTAGATAAAGAATATTTCAATCTTTTAATAATTGGAGCAGGAGAAGAAATAGATGGTTTGAGATGTTTAGCTATTAAAGGTTTAGAAAGGGGCTTTATTAAGTTTTATGGAGAATGTTATGATCAAAATATTTTAATGAATTTGATTTCTAAATCAGATTTGTGTGTTTCTCCTGGTAATGTTGGATTAACAGCTATTCAATCATTAGCATATGGCACACCTGTTTGTACACACAGCAATTTTAATAACCAGATGCCTGAAGCAAATTCAATTATAGAGGGTTATAACGGAACTTTTTTTAAAGAAAATAACGTGAAATCTTTATTAGAGAAAATTTCAAATTGGAATTATAGTGCTAGAGAAACATACAAAGAAAACTGCATTAATACTATAAAATCTAAATACAATTATAATAATCAAATCAAAATTTTTGAAACACATTTACTAATCTAAGTATGAAAAGAATTTTATTTAAGGCAGCATATTTTTTGAAAAATAAACTCCCAAATGTTTATTACATAGTATTGAAATTTGCAAAGAATAGATTCCCTTCATTCCTTGGCACATACCCTTACCCTCTAAATAACGAAATTAGAGAAGTTGAAAAAGTTTTAAAAAGCTCTCAATGGAATATGGCTTATGGCAGAAACTTAAGTCATGAATATTTAGAAGATGAATTTTGTGATTATATTGGTGTTCCTTTTGCAATAGCAGTTGGAAGTGGTGGTTTAGCTTTGCAAATGAGTATGAGGGCTTTAGGCTTAAAACCTGGCGATGAGGTTATTCATCAAGTAGATAGTTGTTCTGCATCTGCACAATCTGTTATGAATGCAGGGTTGAATCCTGTTTTTGCAGATATTTCTAAGGAGACATTAATGTTTGCTGCGGATGATTTATCAAGTCTAATTAATAAAAATACAAAAGCTTTAATGCCCACTCATATGTGGGGTAATTCCGAAAATATTAGTTTAGTGAATCAATTATCTAAATCTAAAGAGCTATATGTTATTGAAGATGGTTGCTTATCATTAGGTGCTACGTACAATAATAAAAAAGTTGGTAGCTTTGGTGATGTAGGTGTTTTTTCTTTTGGTTGCGTAAAGCCAGTTCAAGGTGGAGAGGGAGGTATGATTGTAACTAGTGACGAGGCTTTAGCAAAAGAATTAAAATCTATGCGCCATTGGGGCGACAGAACTATAGAGTATGGTGAAAGAAATGTAAATCAACTTTCATGGAATGGTAGAATGTCAGAAATTGTTTCTGCAGTTGTAAGAGAGCAATTTAAATCTTACCCTGAACATCTTGCAAATATTAGGTGTCAAGTGAGTGTTTTTAATGCATATCTTAATAAAAAAGAAGGTCTAGAAATATGTTTAGGTATTAATACAAAAATTGAAGAATCTGTTTTTACGCAAGTGGTGGTCAAGATAAATCAAGAAATTTATAATAAATCAATTTTATTTGAATTATTAAAAAAAGACGGAATCCAACTTTGGCATGCAAATTTTGAATTAATTACATCGTTAAATCTTTTTAAAAATGAAACGTGGAAAGAATGGCTAGTTAAGGGGGACTTAAAATTTTTAGACAATAATTATAAGAGAAACTACCCCAATGCCTCAGAGGTTTTTGAAAATAGAGGTATTGGTTTTGGTAAAATGAATTTTATGTCAGTAAGTAATCTAAATAATTTAATTAAAAGTTTAGATGTAAATCTTCCTAAATCTATTTTATAATGAAATTAGGCTATCTTTTTTTGGCGAATCAAAGTGATGGCGGCGTATATCAATATTCGTTATCATTATTAAAAAGTTTAACACTTAATAAATCAATTTCTGAAATAACTGTTTATACCAGAGATAAAAGCTTTGCATTACCAGGTGTTAACATCAAAATCATTAATTCCTATGATTTTTTATTTTTATTGAGCTTATTGTTATCTGTTTTTAATATTTATCCTAAGATTTTATTCAAAAAAAAAAATCTTCTAATAAGCCCTACTTACACCCCCCTTTTATTTCTATCCAGTTGTAAATTCGTTTTCACATTGCACGATTTGCAAGAACTTCATTTTCCTGAAAATTTTAGTAGACAAGTCTTAGTTTGGAGAAGGTATATTTATAAAAAATTATCTAAGCTTACCGAGTTTATAATTACCGAGTCTAGCTATGTGAAAACTGATATTATTAATTATTTAAACTTTAATTCAAATAGAGTAATTGTAGCTGAAAGTCCTCCGATTTTTGATTATGAAAAAGTTGATGAAATAGCTGTAAAATTAAAATATAAAATTAAGGAGGAGTTTGATTATGTTTTTTTTCCAGCTCAGTTTTGGAAACACAAAAACCACAGGAGAGTTCTATATGCGTTTTCTAAAATAGTAAAAAAACACTCTAAGACAAAGCTTATTATTACAGGCAGAAAGTCTAGAGAATATGACAACATTATGTCCCAAATAAATAAACTGAATTTGTCAGAATATATATTACATTTGGAAAATATCGATCAAGCAGATATGCCATATTTTTTTAAAAATTCTATTTTGACCATTGCCCCAACATTGTACGAGAGTATTAGCATTCCAGTTTTTGAAGCTTTTTATTTCAAGTCTCCCGTCTGTGCCTCTGGAATTTTAGCAATTAAAGACCAAGTCTCAAATGCGGGCTTGCAATTTGATCCGACTGATGAAGTTTCCATCTTTAAATCTCTAGATTTAATGATATCTAGCTATGATTTAAGACAAGATTTTAAATTAAAAGGTCAGCAAAGGTTAGAATTTTTTTCTCATGAACGTTACAATAAATTAATCACTCCAATATTTAAATGATAAAATTAATTAAAAGCACTTTTTTTGAAGAACAGCAAACAAAAGCTGCATTATCAGATTTTATAACCTCTGCCAATATTCTAAGCATGGGAGAGCAATGTAAAATGTTTGAAACAAACTTTGCTAAGCATCAAGAACGCAATCATTGCTGCTTTGTTAACAGTGGTTCTTCCGCTAATTTATTGTTACTGCAATCTTTAGTTAATCTTGGGCGACTTAAAATTGGAGACAAAATTGCTTTTTCTTCATTAACCTGGTCTACAAACGTAATGCCAATTATTCAGCTAGGTTTAATACCAATACCAATAGATGTAGAATTAGAAACCTTAAACATTAATTCAAAAAACTTAAAAGAAGCGTTTTCAAACGAAAATATTAAATGTTTATTTATCACTAATCTATTAGGTTTTTGTTCTGATCTTGATGAGATATCTCTTTTTTGTTCTGAAAAAAATATAATTTTATTAGAAGATAATTGTGAATCTTTAGGGTCTGTTTTAAAGGGTAAAAAGCTAGGTAAATTCGGTTTAGCTTCTACTACATCTTTTTTTGTTGGTCACCACCTTTCAACGATTGAAGGAGGTTCCGTCTTAACAGATGACAAAGAATTGTATGACATGTTAATGATAGCAAGAGCACATGGTTGGTCTAGAAATATTGACAGTAATTTACAGAGCGAACTACTAAAAAAGCACAGAGTTGACAGATTCTACAATCAGTATTCATTTTATGAATTAGGTTATAATTTAAGACCTACAGAAATAAATGGCTTTCTTGGTAACAACCAGTTAACTTATTTAGATTTGATGATATCTATTAGGCAAGAAAACTATTTTTTATACCAAAATGCAGCAGAAAAAAACCCAAATATTTTACCTTTAAATACTGGGCACATGGATTTAGTGTCAAATTTCGCGTATCCATTGGTTTTTAAATCAAAGGAGTTATTCTCTGCCTATAAAGATTTGTTTATGTCTAGTTTAATTGAAATTAGACCAATTGTAGGTGGAAATATTACCCAGCAACCTTTTTATAAAAAGTTTTTTGGAGAATCTCATGATATGATAAATGCTGAGCAAATTCATGAAAATGGTTTTTATATTCCAAATAATCCTGAACTTAATACTTCAGAGTTAAAAATAATTACAGATACTATTTCAACAATATTATGATAATTCAAATACAACCTTGGATTAATGAATTAGAACTAGAAGAGTTAACAAAAGTTATTCAATCTACTTTTATTACTGAAAACAGTATGACTAAAGAGTTTGAGTCAATGACAATTAATTTAACTGGAGCTAAATATGCTATTTCAGTAGCGAATGGCACATTAGGTCTATATTGCGCGTTATTAGCTTTAGATATTGGACCTGGAGATGAAGTTCTGGTTCCTGACATGACTTTTATTGCAACTGCCAATGCTGTAATAATGGCTGGTGCTAAGCCTGTCTTGTGTGATATTGACCCTCATTCATTAGGAATTAGTATAAATAATATTTCATCGAAACTATCTAATAAAACAAAAGCTATCATGCCAGTTCATTTATATGGTAATACTGCAGAGATGGATTCTATTTTAAATTTTGCAAAAGAACACAATCTTAAGGTAATTGAGGATGCTGCTCAAGGCGTAGGGGTTCATTATAAGGGTCGCCATGTTGGCACATTTGGAGATATAGGTGTTCTCTCATATTACGGAAACAAGACTATAACAACTGGTGAGGGTGGCGTGATTTTAACAAATAATGAAAATTTAGCCAAGATTTGTTATCGCCTGAAAAATCACGGTCGTGATCAGAAAGGGAGTTTTAAACACGACCATATAGGGTTCAATTTTTCATTTACAGATCTGCAAGCGGCAGTTGGTGTTTCTCAAATGAAAAAATTACCTGAAATATTAAGAAGAAAAGAAGAAATTTTTGATAAATATTATACTGAGCTTTCAGGTATCAGTGAATTATGTTTTTATAAAATTAATAATCAAGAAAACCCTGTTTATTGGTTTACCTCGTTATATTCTAAAAAGAGAGATGATTTAGCTGAATTTTTATTAGATGAGGGCGTGCAGACTAGAAGATTCTTTTATCCACTTCATTTACAGCCCTGTTATGAAAATTCTTCTAAGATTGATAAAAAAGGAAATTTTTTAATTTCCAAAAACGTTTATGAAACTGGAATTTCTCTTCCATCTTCTTATATTTTAAAAAATGAAGAGCAAGAGTATGTAATCAAAAAAATAAAAGAGTTTTTTAGTTGAAAATTTCCATTATCACAATTTCTTTTAACGCTAGGACTACTATTGAAAAAACACTTCAATCTGTAGCTAATCAATCATACAAAAACATAGAGCACATTATTGTCGATGGAGGTTCAAAAGATAATACAATAGAAATATGTAATTCGTATTCGCATATTTCAAAAATCATTTCAGAACCAGACAAGGGAGTATATAACGCTTTTAATAAGGGCTTAAAATTAGCCACTGGAGATGTTATAGGTTTTTTAAATGCTGATGATACATTTTATAACGAAAATTCAATTCAAGAGATAGTTGATGCCTTTAACCAGAATAATGTTAGCATTGTTTATGGTAATCTTGATTATATAAATGAAGAAGAAAAGATAATTCGTAATTGGATCTCGGAGCCTTATAAACCTGGCCTAGTTAAAAAAGCATGGATGCCCGCCCACCCTACTTTTTATTGTAAGAAAGATGTCTATGACCGCTTAGGGGGTTATAATGACCGCTTTAAAATTGGAGGTGATTTTGAGTTATGCCTTAGGTTTTTAGAGGTCAATAAAGTCCCATCTTATTATTTAAATAAAAAATTAATTAAGATGCTAGTTGGTGGGATCAGCAATAGCGGATTAAAAAGTAAATGGACTATTTATAAAGAAGAGTTAAGGGCTTTTAAGATTAATGAGATTTCAATCAATCCTGTCATATTTTTTCTTTTTAAGCTTAAGAAAATAAAGCAATTACTTTAATTGTTAGACTTTCCCACTAGTCAGTTGAATGGATTAAGTAAAGGTTTATTTATAACTTTAATATAGCTAGTTAAATTTTTATTCATCATTTTATTTTTCAAATTACTGAGTGTAATTAAAATGACTCTTATCTTGAGCTTTACTCTACTTATTAAGAAATTTTGTTGAAAAGTTTAGTGTCATTGATTTTCAAACAGTTGCATCTTTCAAGTAGATTTGTAATATGGCATTTAATTCAGAAACAGCAAGTATTGCAGGTCAAAAAGGGAAAAGAGGCCCTTCAAAAATTTTAGACCCAAACATTAAAGAAAAGATGGAGATTCTTTACGAAGAAGTTCTAGATCATCTTATTATGCACCAGGCAGATCTTTCAATGTCTGATAGGGTAAAACTTCTTCAGAGTCTTTCTAATTACATTATCCCTAAAACAAAACCTGTGAGAGATGATATTACTTTAGAAAAATTAGAAGAAAGAGATAATATGGGTATTATGCAAAGAGGTCCAGATCCTACAAAGTAGCTGCTATTTTCATAAAAGCATCTGCATAAGTGTCTTTATTAACCTTAGTGCCTACATAACTTAAAAAAGCACTCTCTTTTGAATGTCCAGTAATTTGCATTAAAATAGGAGTCTCTATTTTACCAAAGTAATTCGTAGCAAAGGAGCGTCTTAAGTCATGAGAAGAAATAAGACTAGATTTTGGATGAGTCCCCAATCTTTTTCTTTTAGTCTTTGAACATAATTTATACCCACTCACCATCTCATTAATTCCAGCAATCTGACAAATTTGCTTTATCTGCTTATTAAATAATTGACAAGAAATAAAGCAAGGAAAATTTCTCTTTAAAATATGAATGACATCTGTATCTACAACTCCTATTGTAACATATTTTGAAATAACTACGGGCTGTAGTTGAAAGTTTTATCTTTGCTTCTTATTCATTCAAAAACATGGTTTACATTACCGGCATTACAGGCTTTATAGGTCAAAACTTATCCCAATATCTGGGAGAAAG
>Ga0335398_10002833_pt1 | contig 26488 bp, 28 predicted proteins | sample BON03_FD_205742 | JGI IMG/M metagenome (GOLD analysis project Ga0335398, IMG submission 205742) | Freshwater microbial communities from Lake Bonney liftoff mats and glacier meltwater in Antarctica - BON-03 (spades assembly) (version 2) | ecosystem: Environmental > Aquatic > Freshwater > Ice >... | reverse complement strand
CGCGATGACGGTGGCACCACGGCCTTCGGCCTCGCAATGACGGTGGCACCACGGCCTTCGGCCTCGCAATGACGGTGGCACCCCGGCCTTCGGCCTCGCGATGACGGTGGCACCACGGCCTTCGGCCTCGCAATGACGGTGGCACCCCGGCCTTCGGCCTCGCGATGACGGTGGCACCCCGGCCTTCGGCCTCGCAATGACGCCTTCTTGCTGCGGCCTTGAAGCAGTGCAGGGACCACACCCGGGAGGTCACGCCTGAGCAGCTCAAAGCCACAGACGAAGTCAGCTTCAGCGCAACCGCTGCAGCGAATCCAAGGTATCGCAGCAATCTCGCAGAGTACCGAGCGGATTGATCCGCGAAAGTTTGCTCGAGCGTCACGCAGCGCGCTCCCGCAGCGTGCGGTGCTCTCCTTGTGGGAGAGCCCTATTCGCGCAGCGAATGGGCCGATCGCGAGGCGCGTCGTCGAAGACGAAGAGCCTGGCTCCGCTGTATGCCATGCGGATCGGCGCATTGCTCTGGGGCGGTCGCTCCCACAGCGAGTGATAGCCACCCTGCGCGCGCCTGGCACAGCGCCAAACCTTCACCCATTGACACTGATCACACTCCAACGTCATCAAAGTGCTGTCAGAGCCGTCCGCTCAGGCGTAGCCTAGCGTTCAGGGTTTGAACACATCTCGACAGGCAGTTCGGGGTAGCTTTCGGGAAAGATCAAAGCGATCAGCTTGGGGGAGCCGTTCGAATCCTGCGCCGACCTGGCCTGTGCGAGGCCTTTGCTGCCGAGCGGGTACGAATTCCATCCCATCCGCGTCGCCTGGCATCTTTCCTGCCGCACCCCCCTTGTCATCAAACCGTTGACACTCGGCGCCGTCACAGTGCCCCGGCCATCAGGTCACGGACCAGATACCGTCGCGGGGAACACGGTAGGACGGTAGCGTCTTTGGGCCCCAGGCAAAAGAGCGGATCGCGAAACGCTCTGCCGAAGTCGAAACACCAGCCTGCGCCAGCGGCCATCCAGATTGCTGCATCGCCCTGCTTGCTGGGAGAACGCCGTCTGCAGTGTACTCAAAGCCTGTAAACCAGTACTGTTCAAGTGGTGCTGGTACTCAATAGGTGTCCCATGGACAACGTACTCACGGCAGCGGAACTCAAACGTCGCGGTATGACGGCCATCGAAGAAGGGCTGAAGTCAGGGCCGTTGCACATCCTCAAGCGCAACAAGCCGGCGGCAGTGGTGCTGAGCGAGGAAGACTATGCGCGCCTGACGCGGAACCGGGCCGTGATGCCACCGGACGGCCTGAGTGCGGTGCAATGGCTGCTCTCGTCGCAAGCGGGCGGGCGGCGTAGCAAGGCCGACATCGATCGCGATCTCGCCGAAGAGCGGGATTGGTGATTGCGTTTCTCGATTCGAGCGCGCTGATTTATCTCCTCGAAGGACAGGAGCCCTTTCGCAGCGCAGTGCATCGGCATCTGGCCGACCTGGCTGAGCGCTATCCGAACCTGGGGCTTTCCATCAGCCGACTGGCATGGCTCGAAGCGCGTGTGGGTCCGATGAAAAGTGAGGCCAGCGGTCTTTTGAGGACCTGCGACGACCTCTTCGCTCGTCCGGACCTCATCTGGGTGGAACTCACTCGGGATGTCGTCGAGTTGGCAACGGCGATTCGAGTGCGGCACGGCTTACGCACGCCGGATGCCTTGCAAGCGGCCAGTGGCCTGCAACTCGGCGACGAGCATTGCTTCCTGACGGGAGATAAGGCGTTCAAGAGGGTTGCCGGACTGCAAGTTGAGGTTTTGCACTAAACTTGCGTGCCGCCCTAATCCGGCGTTACGTCCCTGTGGGAGAGCCCTATTCGCGCAGCGAATGGGCCGATCGCGAAGCGCCATGCCGAAGCTGAAGTCACTGCCTTCGCTGGATGTTATCGAGATCGCTGCATCGCCCTGCAGGCGATAGCAGCCTCCCACAAGAGCGTCTTCCGGTCCGAAAAGTGAACACCAAATCAATAACTCATCGCACGCCCCACAAGAGCCCGAACCCAGCATGAGCAGCGCTGACCCCTTCCACGCCCCCACCGACATCCGCCTCGCCGTCATCGGCCTAGGCTACGTTGGCCTGCCGCTGGCCGTGGAGTTTGGCAAGCAGCTGCCCACCGTCGGCTTCGACATCAGTGCCAAGCGCATCGAGGCACTGAAGCAGGGCAGGGACCACACCCGTGAGGTCACCCCTGAGCAGCTCAAAGCCACCGGTCAGCTCAGCTTCAGCGCTTCCGCGGAAGCGCTCAGCGCTTGCAACACGTACATTGTCACCGTCCCCACGCCGGTGGACGAGCACAAGACACCCGACCTCACGCCGCTGAAGCAGGCCAGCCAGACCGTCGGCGCCCACCTCAAGCAAGGCGATGTGGTCATCTATGAGTCCACCGTCTACCCCGGCGCCACCGAAGAAGTCTGCGTACCGGAACTGGAACAAGCCTCCGGCCTCACCTTCAACCGCGACTTCTTCGTCGGCTACAGCCCCGAGCGCATCAACCCGGGCGACCCGGAGCACAACGTCACCAACATCGTGAAGGTGACCGCAGGCTCCACCCCGGCCACGGCCGAATTCGTGGATGCGTTGTACCAGCGCATCGTCACTGCGGGCACCCACAAGGCCAGCTCCATCAAAGTGGCTGAGGCCGCCAAGGTCATCGAGAACACCCAGCGCGACGTCAACATCGCGCTCATCAACGAACTGGCCATGCTCTTTCACAAGCTCGGCCTGGACACCGAAGAAGTGCTGCAGGCCGCCGGTACCAAGTGGAACTTCCTGCCCTTCCGCCCGGGCCTGGTGGGTGGCCACTGCATCAGCGTCGATCCCTACTACCTCACCCACAAGGCCCGGGAGATCGGCTTCTACCCCGAAATGATCTTAGCCGGCCGCCGCACCAACGACGGCATGGGCAACTACATTGCCGATGCCACCATCAAGCTGATGGTGAAGCGGGGCATGGCCGTGAATGGCGCGCGCATCCTGGTGCTGGGCCTGGCTTTCAAGGAGAACTGCCCGGATCTGCGTAACACAAGGGTGGTGGACATCATCGCCGAACTGAAGACCTACCACGCTCAGGTAGACATCTATGATCCCTGGGTGAACGCGGAAGAGGCGCGGGAGGAGTATGGGCTCAGCATCCTGGAGCAAGCGCCGGAGCACGGCAGCTACGACGCCATCATCCTGGCCGTGCCGCATCGGGAGTTCGTCATCGAAGGTGCCAGCGCGATTCGAAGCTACGCCAGCGCCAATGCCGTTCTCTTCGACGTGAAGTCTGCACTTCCCCGCGAAGCGGCCGATCTCCGCCTATGAGGACGTCGCACAACACGTTGGTGGAAGCCACCTCGGAAGGTGGCCCAAAAGCGCGAACGAAGCCCCGAACCCATCATGGTGGGAGGCGCTTGGGCGCCGAACGGTTCGTTACTGAAGCCGCGCACACGGCGTCCGCGCCACAATCCGCAGCAGCAGTGGTTGAAGCCGGCCAGCCAAACATTCAGGGAACGACGCAGTCGTTCAGGCACCCACGCCACCCATCTCCATGCTGAAGCAGATCCGCGAACTCTACAGCCTGCTCACCGCAGAGCAGCGCAAGCGCTTGCTGCGCCTGCAGATGCTGGTGGTGCTCATGTCGGTCGCCGAGATCGCGGGCGTGGTCTCCATTGCCCCCTTCATGGCCCTGGTCGGCGACATGAGTCAGCTCGAAGGCGATGGCCGACTGGCGCAGCTCTACCAGGCTTCCAACCTGGGTGACCCGAGGCAGTTCCTGTTCTGGCTCGGGGCAGGCGTGCTGCTGGTGCTGACCGTCTCCGCCTGCATCTCCATGTTCACCACCTGGCGGCTCGCGCTCTATGGCAACCAGGTGGGGGCCGAACTCTCCATCCGCCTCTACCGCCACTATCTGCACCAGTCCTGGCTGTTCCATGCCGGCGGCACCAGCAGCCAGCTGACCAACCAGATCGCCCAGGAGTGTCAGCGCATCACCAACGGCATCATCAACCCCCTGATGCAGATGAACGCCAAGGCTGTGATGGCGGCGCTGATGACGGTGGCCATCCTGCTGTTCAACCCGATGGTGGCCCTGGTTGGCCTCGCCGTCTTCGGCGTGGCGTATGTACTGCTGTTCCGGATCGTCCGGCGGCGCCTCGTCGCCAACGGCCAGATCATCACCCAGTCGCAGCGCCAGCGCTTCAAGTTGATGGGGGAGGGCTTCGGCGGCATCAAGGACGTGCTGCTGCTGGGGCGTCAGCAGGACTTCATCACGCGCTTCACCCATGTCAGCCGGCGCTTTGCCCGGGCCATGGGTACGACGCAGGCCATGAGCCAGGTCCCGCGCTACGCCATGGAACTGGTGGCCTTCGGTGGGGTGATCGCGCTGGTGCTCTATCTGCTCGCAGCCCACGAGGGCAACCTGGGCACGATCCTGCCGCTGCTCTCCATCTATGCCCTGGCCGGCTTCAAGCTGCTGCCGGCGTTCCAGCAGATCTACACCAGTCTCGCCCAGGTCCGCGGCAACCTGGCCGCGTTCGAGGCGCTGCGGGAGGACCTTCATGCCTCCGCGACGGCCGCCCCGCATTCCGGGCAGGCCTCCAGCGAACCGCGTGCCTACCTGCCGCCCCGGAAGTCCATCGAGCTCGAGCACATCACGTTTGCCTATCCCGGCAAGGTCGAACCGGCCCTGCGCGACGTGACGGTGGAGATTCCCGTCAACCAGGTCATCGGCCTGGTGGGGGCCTCCGGCTCAGGCAAGTCCACCCTCATCGACGTATTGCTCGGCCTCCTCCGGCCGCAGCAGGGCGCGCTCCATGTCGATGGCGCTCCGGTGACCGAAGACCGGCTCCGCGCCTGGCAGAACAGCCTTGGGTTCGTGCCCCAGGCGATCTTCCTGGCGGACAGCAGCATCCGCGAGAACATCGCCTTCGGGCTGCCAGCTGCGGCCATCGACGAGGATCGCGTTCGCCAAGCCGCCACCATGGCTCATCTAGACGAGCTGCTTGCGGAGCTGCCCCATGGTCTGGAAACGAGAGTCGGCGAGCGCGGCGTCCAGCTCTCCGGCGGTCAGCGCCAGCGCATTGGCATTGCGAGAGCCCTCTATGACGATGCCGACGTCCTGATTCTGGATGAGGCCACCAGCGCGCTGGACGGCATCACCGAACGCCTGATCATGGACGCCATCCATGATTTCTCGGGCAAGAAGACCATCATCATGATTGCCCATCGCCTGGCCACCGTGAAGCAGTGCGACTGCATCTATTTTCTGGCCAACGGCCAGGTGATCGATCAGGGCAGCTATGACGAACTGAATCAGAACAATGCTGTCTTCCGACGCATGGCGCAGCACGCATGAACACGATGGCAAGGCAGTTCGGAGGTCCCCCGTGGAAAACCTGTTGAGAGGTCACATCTAGCCAATGGCCTTCCTGAGCTTGAACTGTGCCGACAAGCTCCGCGTCTTGTCGGCATGAACCCGCCTCACCTGAACCGGAAAAGGACCGATCCGACCTTGCTGATCGAACAGACAGAACTCGAAGGCGTTGTCCTGCTGCGCCCGAGGCGCTTCGAGGATGCCCGGGGCTTCTTCTCCGAGGTGTGGAATCACCGGCGTTTCGTCGAAGAAGTGGCGGATGTCACCTTCGTCCAGGACAACCAGTCCCTGTCCCGGCATGCCGGGACGATCCGGGGCCTCCACTATCAGTCGCCTCCGCACGCCCAGGCCAAGCTCGTACGCTGTGGCCGGGGACGCTTGCTGGACGTGGTGGTGGACGTGCGCAGGGGCAGCCCGACATGTGGGCATTGGGTCGCGCGTGAGCTGACGGAGGAGGGCGGCGAGCAGCTGTTCGTACCGGTGGGTTTTCTCCACGGATTCGTCAGCCTCGAGCCGGATACGGAAATCCTCTATAAGTGCTCGGACTACTATGCGCCCGATTGTGATGGCGCCGTCCGCTACGACGACCCAGTGCTCGGCATCGATTGGCGTACGGATCTGTGCCGCGTCGTCGTTTCCGACAAGGACGCAGCCGCACCCGCCCTGGACCAGTGGCAGAGCCCCTTTGTCTACTAAACCTGATCATCCGAATCGCGGTGGACGGCTGACCGCGACCCAACCAGCTATGGATTCCGAACCATGAAATTGCTCGTCACCGGCGGCGCCGGGTTCATCGGCTCCGCCGTAGTTCGACAGGTGGTCGCCCGCGGCCACGAAGTCGTCAACGTGGACGTTCTGACCTATGCCGCCTGTCTCGACAGCCTGGCCTCGGTGGCGAATGATGCCGCCTATGCCTTCGAACAGATCGACATCTGTGATGCACCCGGCCTGCGCCGGGTGTTCGTGAAACACGAGCCCGACGCCGTGCTCCACCTCGCTGCAGAGAGCCATGTCGATCGCTCCATCGATGGGCCTTCGGTCTTCATTCGCACCAATGTGCTGGGGACCGGGACGCTGCTGGAGGAGGCGCTGCACTATTGGAATGGCCGCGGACGGCCAGACCGGTTTCGCTTCCATCACGTCTCGACGGATGAGGTCTACGGCTCCCTGGCGGAGACCGGTTCCTTCACGGAATCCACGCCCTATGCACCGAACAGCCCCTACTCGGCTTCCAAGGCGGGTTCGGACCACTTGGTGCGTGCCTGGCGCGAGACCTATGGCCTGCCGACCCTGCTCACCAACTGCTCCAACAACTACGGGCCGTATCAGTTCCCGGAGAAGCTCATCCCCGTGGTGATCCTCAATGCCCTGGCCGGCCGGCCGATTCCGGTCTACGGCGCCGGCGAGAATGTCCGCGACTGGCTTCATGTGGAGGACCACGCGGACGCCCTGCTCGCCGTCCTCGAGCGCGGTGAGGTGGGCCGCTGCTACAACATCGGCGGCAACAGCGAGGCACGCAACATCGATCTGGTGCGCTCCCTGTGCCGGATCATGGACTGGGTGCGTCCGGCGGGCGCGCCGCACGCATCGCTCATCGAGTTCGTGGGCGATCGCCCGGGCCACGATCTGCGCTATGCCATCGACACGGGCCGCATCGAGCGGGAGCTCGGCTGGCGGCCCTCAGTGACGCTGGAGGAGGGGTTGGAGCGCACAGTTCGCTGGTATCTCGACAACGAAGCCTGGTGGCAGGCCCTCCAGTCTCGGGATGGCGTCGGCCGGCGCCTCGGTGCCGCGCGATGAACGCGATGAAAGTGCTCGTCTTCGGGCGAGACGGGCAGGTAGCCCGCGAGCTCGCCCGCCGCAAGCCCGACGGAATCGAACTCGTCTGCCTGTCCCGAGCGGAGGGGGATCTGGCAGATCCCGAGTCTTGCGCCCGCCGCGTGTCGGAGTACGGCTCGGACACAGTGATTGTCGCTGCGGCTTTCACCGGGGTCGATGCCGCGGAGGAGCATGCGGCTGAGGCGGAAGTGGTGAATGCCCACGCGCCCGCAGCGATTGCGGAGGCGTGCCGCCTAGAGGGCCGGTTGCTGCTTCATCTGTCCACCGACTATGTCTTTGATGGCCGCGGCCAGCAGCCCTGGCGCCCCGAGGATGCACCGGCGCCCCTTGGCGTCTACGGACGCACCAAGCTGGCGGGGGAAGAGGGGGTGCTCCATGCACTGCCTGATGCGACTATTCTTCGGACCTCCTGGGTCTTCTCGGCCCACGGGCGCAATTTTGTCAAGACGATGCTCGGGTTGGGACGGGAACGAAGTCAGCTTCGCGTCGTGGACGATCAGGTGGGCGGTCCGACCGCGGCAGCCGACATTGCCGATGCGTTGTACGAGATGGCCCGCATTCGGGCGCAGGGCAGGGGAGCGCCCGGTGTGTTTCATTTCGCAGGATTGCCAGCCGTGAGTTGGGCCGACTTCGCGCGGACCATCTTCACCAGCGCACAGCAGGACGTGGTCGTCGAATCGATACCGACCTCGGCGTATCCCGCACCCGCTGCCAGGCCTCTGAACTCGCGCCTGGATGGCACCTCGACTACCGAAACCTTCGGCATTCTCATGCCGGATTGGCGGCTCGCCTTGCAGCAGGTGATTGCCGAACTGGAGCCAGTGCATGACTGAACGCAAGGGCATTATCCTGGCTGGTGGATCGGGCACGCGCCTGTATCCGATTACGATGGCCAGTTCCAAGCAGTTGTTGCCCATCTACGACAAGCCGATGATCTACTACCCGCTGAGCGTCCTCATGCTTGCCGGCATCCGTGAGATCGCGATCATCACCACGCCTGAGGATCAGGCTCAGTTCCAGCGCCTGCTGGGGGATGGGCAACAATGGGGGATTCGCTTCGAATACATCGAGCAGCCTTCGCCGGACGGCTTGGCGCAGGCCTACCTGCTCGCCGAGGACTTCCTGGACGGCGCACCCTCGGCCATGATCCTGGGCGACAACCTGTTCTTCGGCCAGGGCCTCGGAGACCTGCTGCGATTGGCCGATACCCACCAAAGCGGCGGGACCGTCTTCGGTTACCGAGTCTCGGACCCGGAGCGCTATGGCGTCGTCGGTTTTGATGACGAAGGTCGGGCTACCTCCATCATCGAGAAACCCGAGCGCCCGGCATCGAACTATGCCGTGACGGGCCTGTATTATCTGGACGGAGACGCGCCGCGTCGCGCCCGCTCGGTGACGCCTTCGGACCGGGGCGAGCTCGAAATCACGTCCCTGCTCGAGACCTATCTCAACGAGGGCACACTGTCCGTCGAGCTCATGGGCCGTGGCTACGCCTGGCTCGACACCGGGACCCACGAGAGCTTACTCGATGCAGGCAATTTCGTGCGCACGCTGGAGAAGCGTCAGGGACTGCAGACCGGTAGTCCGGACGAGATCGCCTATGAGCAGAGCTGGATCGAGCGTGCGGCGCTGCTTGAGCGCGCCGGGCAGTTTGGCAAGAACGGGTACGGGAAGTATCTGGCGGATCTGGCCGGGGGAGAGTCCTAGTTCAATGCAGCCAACCGCTCTTGCACGAATCGCCGGTCCGAATCTCGATCTTCGACTGGTCGAGGTCAGCGATACAGAGTACCTGTACGGTCTCCGAACCAATCCTGAGTACAACAGGTATCTGTCGGTGGTTCGTGGTTCGGTTGAGGACCAGCGCTACTGGATCGAGACCTACAAGGCCAGGGAGGGTGAAGGTCGCGAACTCTACTACGTCATGCAACGCAAGGACGGCATCCGTTGTGTAACCGCTCGAACAAGGACGTTCTTGTCCCGTTCGTGACTACGCGGTAGGAACAGCAGATGCTCGACTGACATCCGATCGAAGGGGGTTCGCTGCGAACAGCTCCTTCCACCGCCGCGGGGTCAGGTCGATGACATCCTTGGCCGGATGCTGGCCGACTCGCTGCAAGACATCGACGAGATAGGTGTAGGGATCTACACCCTGCTGGCGGCAGGTGACCAGCAGGCTGTGCAGAACAGCCAGGTATTCGGCGCCCACCTAGGTCCAGCAGAAAAGATGGTTTTTTCTCCCCATAGGTATCGGCCGCAGCGCCCGTTCCAGGTGGTTTGTGTCCACCTGGACGTCAAGCTCACGCAGGAACACCTCCAGCGCCGCCTGCCGACTCATGGCGTACTTCAACGCCTTGCTCAGCGGATTGCTGGGCGTCAGATCCAGGCGCTGACATTGTTGATCGCAGCACTGCCAGAAAGCTTCGACCACCGGCCTGCAGTAGGTCTGCCGCGCCTGGTGTTTGTCCGGCCCCTCGAGCTTGCGCCGGGTGTGCGCCCAGCACTGGGCGTGGGTGATCCCGGCACGGCCCTTGGCATGCTGCTCATAAACCTTGTAGCCGTCGGTCAGCAGGATGCCTTCGTAGTCCGACAGCAGGTCCTGGATGACCTTCTGCCCACGGGTGTTGGCGAAGCTAAAGCTGACCTCATCGGCATCGCCATACAGCGGCCAGAAGTAGCCCAGGTGCATCTTGCCGGGGCTCTTGCGACCGGCTTTCATCGTAGTCTCGTCCATGGCCAGCACCCGGCTGCCACACACGTGCTCCAGTTGTGCCTGTGCAATCGACGCCAGCAGCTGTGCCGTTCGGCTGAACGTCAGGGTCAGCGTACTGCGGCTCAGCTTAAAACCACTGGCGGCCAACCGCTGATGCTGCCGATGCAGCGGCAGGTGGTAGAGGCACTTATCGATGGCCAAGCCCCCTTGTCGCCGTGGGGAAGTGCCTCGGCTTCAGCCAACAGCCGCTGCTTCTCGGCACCGCCGAACTGCCGGCGGGTACGGCGTTCCAGATCGGGATGGGTCACAACCTCTTTGGAATCGGTCATTGGATATCCTTCTGAGCGATGCCCTGATGTTACGGATAAAACCAGCAACAAGCTGTCGGGTCAGAGGTTGACACTCAGGGACCGAGCTCGATCGTCCCTGGCCTCGTCGATCAGTTGCACGATGTGTTGGCGATGCTCAAGACTCACGTTTCGTCCTCGTCGTCCTGAAACATCGCATTGAACTTTTTTCGCAGCACCAGCAGAGCCGCCGCCTCCGCCAGAGCCTTCTCCTTTCGGACAAGCTCCTTCTGCAGGATGCTGATTCGCTTGCGCTCTTTTTTCGTGCTGGCCTTCAGCTGCTTGTCCGAGGACTGCTGCCAGTCATTGGCCTGCTCGCAAGCCTGCCGCCAGCGCGCCAACTGCTCGGGGTAAAGACCCCGCTCTCGACAATACGCTGACTTCTCGCTTTCGTTCATCGCCGCGCTTTCCATCACGGCTGCGAACTTTTCCCGGGAACTCCAACCATTGGGCGTATTGTCTGAATCGGGCATCAGTTGGCCTCTGTCTCTGGCTTGCTTGCGCCAAAGATACAGGGTCGCATTCGAAATGCCTTCCTCCTTGGCAAGCGTTGCAATCGACACGTTGTTCGGCGGTAGCATCTTCTTCAGCACCGACTCTCTTCGTTCCTGTGGGTAACCCATTGCTCCTCTCTCTTCGCTCCCTCAAGATTATAAGGATGCCTCAAATTGAGGCTGCAACTATCCTGGCATAGGGGGTTACCTCCCCAGCCGAGAAAAGTTAAACCTGATTACCCACGACCCTCGGCCATGGTTGCGGGCGATGGTCGCGCCTCGATACTGTTCGTGGATACAGTTATTTGGAGGCTCGCCATGGCTCGTAACCCCATACAGTTTCAGGCTGGGCTCTCTCTGCCCGCATTTCTCGAGCAGTACGGCTCAGAAGACCAATACAGGCGAGCAATCTTCGATTTGCGCTGGCCGCAAGGCTTCTGTTGTCCGGAGTGTACGAACAAGACTGCTTGTCTGCTCTCCCGTGGCACCTACCAGTATCACCGCTGCCAGTGTCACCGCTGCCATCATCAGTGTTCGCTCACCGCAGGAACGATCTTCCACGCAACCAAGCTGGCGTTGCGCACCTGGTTCCTAGCCATCTACCTCCTCACACAGCGCAAGAAGAGCCTCTCCGCGTTGCAGCTCGGCCGCGAACTCGGCGTTAGCTAAAACACTGCGTGGAAGCTCAAACACAAAGTGATGCAGGTCATGCTGGAACACAACGCCGGCGAGTCGCTTACCGGACGTATCGAAATGGATGACGCGTATCTCGGTGGAGAACGCCCGGGGAAGCGCGGCCGTGGTGCGGATCACAAATTTCCCTTCGTCGCGGCGGTACAAACCAGCACCAAAGGACATCCGCTGCAGATTCAATTGCGGCGCGTTCCAACGTTCTCTTCGTCCGCTCTGAAGGCCTACGCGAATCGCAGTGTGCGTCCTGGTAGCCACGTCGTCAGCGACGGGCTGGCCTGCTTCAACGTGTTCGATCGCCAGCCCCGGACGCATGAGAAGATCATCACCGGTGGCGGCCGGAACAGCACCCAGATTCCCGCGTTCAAGTGGGTCAACACCATACTCGGTAAAGTGAAGAACGCGATCACCGCAGTGTTTCACTGGATTTCTGAGGCGCATGCACCGCGATACCTCGCCGAATTCGAGTACCGCTTCAACCGGCGCTTCGTTCTCGGATCCATGATCGAACGCTTCGCGTACGTCGCACTGCGGACCCCACCAATGCCATATCGCCTCTTGAGGATGGCTGAGCAATATGCGTAATCAGGAAGTTAAATGAATATCTGGACGACATCAGTCCGATTGCGCCGCGCACCAACCTGAGCATGGTGTTAATCGGACAAAGTCGCAGTTGCCGTGTGGCTCCTTCTTTGATTAATGCGTGCTGGTCAAGTGACCCTGAGGTAGTGCCGATGAATGCGATCGATCCGCGGGAAAGACGGCTTGAGGGATGGGCAAGGCTTGTTCAGGCGAAGACCGATACCCCATGAAAGTTGTGATCATATATCGGCGGAAGCGGCCAGGCGCTTACAGCATCGAAGAGCTTTTCCACAGCATTGCAGGCGAGCTGGGCAAGCAAGTCGAGGTCGTCGAATATGAGGTCGGAGATCGTGGCAATATTCTCTTGGATGCATGGCGACTGCGGCAGCTGGATGCTGATATTTACCATGTTACGGGCGACATTAATTACTTCGTAAACCTGCTACCAAGTGGGAAAACCGTCCTCACCGTTCATGACATCGGTCACTATCTGTTTGGCTTGAGCGGAATCAAACGCTGGCTGTACAAGTGGCTTTGGTTGATATTCCCAATCCGAAGCGCCAGGGCAGTAACCTCAATATCAATGGAAACCCGCGAGAATATAGTCAAGCACCTTGGTATTAAAAATAAGCGTATCGAAGTGATCGAGAATTGTCATAGCGCCATCTTCAAACCCGTTATAAAACCGTTTGCAACAGAATGCCCCGTCATCCTTCAGGTCGGCACAAAGCCTTACAAGAATGTACCGCGCCTTGTTGAGGCGCTGAAAGGCTTGCGTTGCCACTTGGTGTTGATTGGAAGTCTTGACGATGAAACCAAAGAAAAACTGGCCGAATACCAAGTCAGCCACGAAAACCATACTGGGATCACCCATGAGGAGATCTACAAGCGATACGTCGAATGCGATGTTGTATCTTTCGTCTCGCTAGGCGAGGGTTTCGGTGTGCCGATTATTGAGGCACAGGCCGTAGGGCGTCCTGTGATCACCGGCAACATTTCCCCTATGCGCGACGTGGCGGGCGAGGGGGCTTGTCTTGCTGATCCGCTTGACGTACTGCAGATTCGTGAAAGCATACAGCGGATCATTAGTGACTCGACTTATCGTAATCAGTTGATTGAGAGTGGCTTTCAAAATGTTAGCCGTTACTCGCCCGCAACGATCGGCGGTCAATACCTTGATTTTTACAAAAATTTGAGGCCCACATGAAAAAAAAACTCTCCAAGCCGATCTACGTTACCGAGCCCTACCTTCCGCCGCTGGAGGAGTTCATTCCTTATCTGGAGCGGATTTGGGAAAGTAAATGGCTGACTAACAACGGGCCATTCCACCAACAACTGGAGCAGGCACTTTGCGAGTATCTGGGCGTTGAGCATCTGGCGTTATTCACCAATGGAACCATTGCGCTTGTGACGGCGCTACAAACCCTGAGGATTACGGGGGAGGTAATCACCACGCCGTATTCTTTCGTTGCCACCGCACATTCTCTCCTCTGGAACGGCATCAAACCGGTTTTTGTCGACATCGACCCGGTAACGATGAATATTGACCCGCATAAAATCGAAGCGGCGATTACAGCGCAGACGACCGCCATTATGCCTGTGCACTGCTATGGCATCCCCTGTGATTTTGACCGCATCCAACGCGTCGCAGACACTTATGGCCTCAAGGTCATTTACGACGCAGCCCACGCCTTCGGCGTGAAATACCGGGACGAAAGTCTGCTTAAACACGGCGATCTTTCGGTGCTCAGTTTTCACGCCACCAAAGTCTTCAATACCTTCGAGGGTGGTGCCATTGTCTGCCCGGATGCCAAAACCAAACAGCGCGTCGACTACCTCAAAAACTTCGGCTTCGCTGATGAGGTCACTGTTATGGCCCCCGGCATTAACGGCAAGATGAATGAAGTGCAAGCCGCCTTTGGCCTGTTGCAACTCAAGCATGTTGATCATGCCATTCAACTCCGTAAGGACATCGACCAGCGCTACCGCGAAATGCTGGCGGATATCCCTGGCATTACCTGCCTGACAGAGCCTCAAGAAGTTGTGCACAACTTTTCCTACTTCCCCATTCTAGTGGGCCTGAATTACCCGCTGACCCGGGATGCGCTTTACCAAAAGCTAAAGGATCAAGGGATTTACACCCGCCGCTATTTTTACCCTCTCATCAGCGATATGCCGATGTATCGGGGGCTGGATTCGGCGGCAGCGGCGAACTTGCCGAACGCCAAGGAAATATCTGCGCGGATTCTTTGCATGCCGATATATCCTGCACTTACGGCGCGTGACCAGAAAACGGTCGTTCGGCTCATCAAGGATGTTTTTACTTTGGGGAAAAGTACCAAATGAAAATATTCGTGTTCACGGACAACCGTTTCGTTTACCAAAACCTTCGGCCTATCCTTTTGGCACAGGATGTGACGGTCGTGGACTTTTATTGCAGCCCTTCATCTGCCGAGATATTCCGGGAGGAGATTGCGCATGAGGGAATGCGCTGCGCACAAGTCAACTCGGATTTTCCCTTGCTCCTCGAATACCAGCTTGGGTTTTCATGCCACTCCAAGCATATTTTTCCAGCAGAACTGGTTAACGGTGTACGGTGTATCAATATTCATCCGGGGTTAAATCCTTATAATCGAGGATGGTATCCGCAGGTGTTTTCAATCCTTAACAAGCTACCAGTGGGTGTCACCATCCACGAGATGGACGAAGAAATCGACCACGGACCTATTATCTGTCAAGTTGAGGTCGAGATTGACGAATGGGAAACTTCGGCTGATGTGTATATGCGGGTGTTGGAGCAGGAAGTCAAACTCTTCCGCCAGTGGGCTCCTCGTTTGATTAGTGGTAATTATCAAACAATGCAACCCGATGGTGAAGGCAATTTCAACAGTAAGCACGACTTCTCAGCTCTGTGCGCCATCGACTTGGACAAGCGCGTTACGTTTCGCGAAGCTATCGATTATCTCCGGGCGGTTTCTCATCCGCCATTTTTTAACGCGTACTACCGATCCGGTGAATCAAAGGTTTATGTGCGACTTGAACTGAGGCGCGAAATTATCGGTGACGACGCATGAGGAAACTGCTATTCCTGAGTTCGATTGCTGTCCCCCATCAGGTCAAATTCTGCTATGCCTTGCAGGATTATTTCGAAGCTGAATTCTGGTTTTACGAAACGCCTGATCGCACACGCGGTAAATGGTGGCGGGTCGATTTGGGAGATCGCTGTAAACTACTCCAAGACGTCCTGTTTCATAAATCCGGACCTTTGGCACAAAGGTATTTGGCATTGGGCTTGAGTAAGCAACTGAATGCATTTAACCCGGACATTGTCATGCTCGGCGGCTTCTCCATTCCCAGCAACATCCTGGCTTACCGCTGGGCAAAGAGGAATGGAAAGAAAACCATCGTCTTTACCGAGCGTTCGCGCAATCAGAATGGTGTGCTGCGACAACGCGGGTTAGCTTGGTGCTTGCTGCACTGGCTGTATCGTGATGTGGATATGATCATGACCAGTGCCGACGACGCGGTAGAGCAATTCCGTGATGAGTTTGGTTTCGGTGAGAAGGTAGTTGCAGGCCGTTACGCCGCTGATATTGATGGGTATTTGGACCATCCGTTAAGGGAGGCGAAACCGGCCTACACCTACCTCTTTGCCAACCGCATGACCGAAATCTACAATCCCCTTGGCGCGATCGAGATTTTCGCCGAGGTCTTGGCGAAATACCCCGGCTCCCGGTTGCTGATGAACGCGGCGGGAGAACTTGGCGAGCAATGCAGGGCGAAGATTGCGGATCTTGGGGTCAGAGAAGCCGTTGAATTCCTCACTGGAATTCAATCCTGGGATGAACTCCACGCCGTGTACGCCCGTAGCGACATCCTCATCCTCCCGGCCAATTTCAGCAACGGCAATTTCACCATTCTTGAGGCTATGGCATCAGGCATGGGCGTGGTGGTGAGCGACCGCGTCCTTGGGATAGGTAAAATGATCGAAGATGGCGTAAATGGTTTCAACTGCGAACCGACAACTATTGCTTTTTTGAATCGCATTGAGCGTTACGTTAATGATCCGCAATTGTTTAAGAGACACGCAAACCTAAACAGGCCGACGGTTGAACCGCTGTCGGCCGAGGGGACGGCGAAGTTTTTTGCTGGGATTGTTCAGGATAGATGGAACATATGAAGCCGACGGCTGTCGATTATTCCGAAAACAAAACGCATGATCGGATTTATTCCAATCATGGTAACCCACCAGTAATTGATATGCTCCAGCCTGATTGCCTTCGATTGCTGGATGTCGGTTGCGGTGCGGGTGACAATGCTGCGCTTTTGAAATCCCGTTACCCAGAATGCCAAGTCTTCGGGATAACTCATTCGGAAGCTGAGGAAGAAATCGCACGGCGTCATATGAAGCGCTGTTGGATATTGGATATTGAAGGCGAATTCCCCTCTGATTTGGAAAATAAGAAGTTTGATGCATTGATGTTTTCCCATGTTCTCGAGCACCTTAGTGAGCCCGCAGCAGTGCTCGCCAGGTTCTCGCGATTGTTGAATCCGGGAGGAGTCGTTTTAATTGCGGTACCCAATATTTTGTCATGGCGCCAACGTATCCAGTTCCTGTTTGGCCGTTTCGAATATGAGTCAGCCGGGGTGCTGGATGACACACACCTGCGTTTCTTTACGTATTTTACGGCTGATCCCTATCTGCTGGCTCAATCGCCCGACCTTGCACTTCAGTTCAAAGGGGTGACCGGCAGTGTCCCCCTCTGGCTGCTGCGGCGATACGCGTTGCCCAAGACGTGGAGTGATGCAGTCGACGTGTGGGGTTGCCGCCATTGGCCGAACCTTTTTGGTGTTCAGATTCTTATCAAGGCGGAGAAAAAATGAATGCGCTCATTGGTGAAAAAATTTCCGTCTGTCTGCTCACCTATAACCACGTTGATGTCATCGAATCAACGTTACAGTCGATATTGGATCAGACCATCACCGGATACGAAGTGATCATCAGTGACGATTGCTCAACGGATGGTACTTGGGAACGCATTCTGGAACTCGCAGCTAAGGATTCGCGAATCAAGCCCATTCAAACGCCGAATAACACGGGAATGCCAGGCAACGCGAATTTTGCGGTTGCGCATTCAGTGCGCCCCTATATTGCACTGCTGCACCATGATGATCTCTATCGGAAGGATCTATTGGAGAAGTGGATTGATGTGGCTGAAAAAAGTCCAGATGTGGCGTTTGTGTTTAACCCGTATGGCGTGTACGAGAGCAGCCATGTCCATTCTGAAGCCATTCCTACCGGTCGTGTCGATGGACACTGGTTGCTGGAAAACTATCTCTTTCCCCGTTGGGGCTGCGCCGTGCGTGGCACCGCGATGATCCGTCGTGAGGCTTGGGAGCAGGCCGGTGGCATGCACGAGCAGTTCGGCCTATTGGCGGATATCGATATATGGATGCGCCTTTCCATGCAATGGGCGGTTGGTTATGTGCCCGAGCCTATTATCGTAGTCCGCCACCAGCGCCCAAGTTACTACCCGGATATCTACAAGGGAAAAGTGTGGTCTTGGCGCAGGCATCGGTATCTTCTTGAAATACATGCGGCAAACCGTAAAGAATATTACAAACTGAATACGCCCTCAGGTTTTTGGAAATGGTGGCAATTTCGTACCCGCTCAAGTCTCGCGACGGGGAAGTGGATGGCCTATGCCATCGTTCGGCGTAAGTGGGAGATGATTGAAAACTGCGTAGATTCCACCACACCATACGATCAGGTTTGGCTCCGGGTGTTTCGGCATCTGGTGCGTTTTGCTGCGAGACCGTTCATCACGAATAGAGCAAGTTCCTGAGGCGTCATGTCAGCTAAAATGCGGCCGGGTATTGAGCGGCGTATCACAAAGGTTTCTATGGTAACGGGGCTGTCCAGCGCCCTTTCCGTAGGGCTTCAACTCGTCAGCGTTCCGGTTGTCCTGCGCTATTGGGGAAACGATACTTACGGAACCTGGCTGGCGCTTTTCGCGGCATTCACTTTAATGCGGACGGTGGACGGTGGGTACACTGGGTATGTGGGCAACAAACTCAACATGCTGTACCACCGGGACGAGCAGGCACTACGGGTAACGTTAGCCTCCGCTGTTTGGGGCGTGGCCTTTTTGGGCGTGCTTCAGTTGTTGATCCTGGCGCTGCTCTATGTTTCCGATAGCATGGGTTTCATCATGGACTCCAAGCTCAGTCCCACCGCGACGAGGGAGGCTGTGCTGGCGCTATTGCTGCTCAGCGTTTCCTGGATATTTTCGGGCTCTTATATAGGGATCGTGCACCGCTTGCTGATTCCCGTTGGTTTGATGTATCAGGCGGCTTGGTGGTCAATGGGCTTTCAGGTTACGCAGTTTGCCGCGCTCATTGCGTCTGCAGTGCTCGGACTGAGCATCCTGCAGGCAGCGTTACTGTTCGCATTGGTTCAAGCTGGTATCTATGTGGCTTCCGCTGTTTACATCAGGTTGAAGCTGCTACGTTTTTACCCTTGGTGGTCCGGACCGAGCAGGGCAGTTGGAGTTAATGACCTCTTGCGGTCAGTACCCTTCACCTTGGGTGGGATTCTGCAACAAGGGGGAAACAGTGGCTTGGTCATGTTGGTGTCGGCATTCCTGGGACCTGCGGCGGTACCCGCCTTTGCAACCGTCAGGACGTTAAGCAACCTATGGACGACACTGACTAATGTCCTTACCACACCTTTGTTGCCCGATGTGGTGCGCTTTCAAGCGAAGGCGGAGAGACAGAAGCTGCTGGCTGTTCATCAAGCGCATTGGCTGCTCGTAGGCTCAGTGGTCAATCTTTCAATTTTGATCGCTTATCCATTTCTCGAAACCGTTTATAGAATCTGGACGGATAACCGTTTGTCGCTAGACAAACCTTTGCTTAGTTTGCTGCTCGCCAGCGTGTCGTTGGCAGGAATGGGCGCGCTGATGACTACCTTTCTGACCGGCATTAATCATTCTGGTTTTATAATCACGCGCGCCGCCTTACGAGGTGGCCTCGCGCTTTTATTGGGCGCGCTTCTATTGCCTGCATATGGACTAAGCGGCTTAGGCTTCGCGGTTTTTCTGGCCGAGGCGCTGGTCTTGGCGGTAACCGTACTATGGTTCTTTAGACGTGAGTTGACGCGATTCGGAGGGGAGACCACACCATCTCTTTTTGGTTGGTTTTGGTTGTCTTCCGGGTGCGTTGTTGGCTATCTTTTGGCTGAGAGTTTTGAGCTTGCGGTAACCAATAGCCTTTATTGGCTCGCGCTTGCGGGTGTCGTGCTTGGGAGTGTGTTTGCCTGGCGCGGGTTGGATGAAGACATTAAAAATCGGGTTCGATCTCTGCTTCATTGACCGTGTAGAAGTTCAAAATAAGGCTGGTGGTGGTTAATGAAAGTTCCAATAATCTGTCCGCACGATGGTGCCGCGCTTCTTAGCAATGATTCAACGCTGTACCGCTGCCCTGTGTGCAATAGCGAGTATCCGGTCGAAGGAGGTGTACTTCGACTGTTGGATAAGGAAGATGAGTTTTACGAAGGCGCGTACGAGAACCAAACGACTTTCCTGCCACGCAGTGAGCGACCCTGGCACATATGGCCCCTTTGGCTGGTAAATAGCGGCTACCCGTGGCGGGTGCGGCGGCATGTTCCCGAAGGCAGCTTGGTTGTAGAGCTTGGATGTGCAAGCGGGGTAAGATATTTTGGCAAGCGTTATAGCATGGTTGGTTGTGATCTCTCCTTTAAGTCCCTCAGGAATCTTGATGGAGTCTACGGCTGCCTGGTGCAGGCCGATGCGGCAGCGTGCATTCCTCTGCCGGACCAGACTGTGGATGCCGTTGTTAGTTCGTATTTTTGGGAACACATTCCGCCGGATATCAAGCCGCGCATGCTGGCCGAATGCTACAGAATCCTTCGGCCTGGTGGGAAGATCATTTTTCTGTACGATTTAGAAACAAGTAATCCATTAATAGATCACTACAAGCAGGTCGATCCTAAGCTGTATAACCGTCTATTTATTGAAGGTGATGGGCATTTTGGCTATCAAAGCCCTGAGAAAAATTTGGCGCTATTCCGAACGGCTGGATTTCAGGTTCTTAAGCATCGTGGAATGGAGAAGACGGTTTTTCAATCACCCTCCGCGTATACCAAGCTCGCCAATTTCGGACGTTTGGCGCAATTGCTCTTTGGTTGGACTAAAGCTCTCGGTCGGTCGCCTTGGTTTTATCTTTATACAGGTTTTATGCGTTTGATTGATTCCATCGTTTGTCCAATATTACCAAAGGACTGGGCAAGGATAGACCTTGTGGTTTGCAAGAAGAATTCTTTATGAACATCCTCGTCATCGGTAAGTTCTATGCAGAGGGTTTCGCGTTACACATCGCGGAAACCCTTGGCACTATGGGCCACACAGTGCGGCGGTTCGAGCCGGGTTTTAAAACCAATCGGATCGGTGGGCGAATCGGGCATCGGCTGGATCAGGTGCGAGGGGTTATCCATTCGGCCTCCGATTCCATTCCAAATATTCGAGCCCGCCGGATACGCGCCCTGTGGCAGGTGGCCGGAAATGGTCCGCTGGATTTGGTAATCGTCTGTCACGACTTTCTTTGGCCGGGTGAGGTAGACGAACTCAAACGTCGCACAGGCGCAGCGGTAGCGATGTGGTTTCCCGACTCTCTTGTGAATTTCGGCAGGGGATTTTTCATGAATGCGCCTTATGATGGCCTTTTTTTCAAGGACCCGTATATCGTCCATGCGCTATCGGGTGTAGTTGCTAGCCCGGTGTATTACCTGCCCGAATGTTTCAACCCAGAGCGGCATTGCCTGCCGGAGGGGGAAGTGTCTGGCGAGGAATACCGCTGTGATATCACTACCGCTGGCAACCAGCATTCCTGGCGCGTCGCCTTTTTTAAACATTTAGGTGACTACGACGTGAAACTGTGGGGCAATCCTGCGCCGCTGTGGATGGACGCGGGTGTGGTGAGGGGCATGCACCAAGGCCGGGGTGTCTACAACCAGGACAAGGTGCGAGCGTTTCGCGGGGCTAAGATCGTCCTGAGTAATCTTCATTACAGTGAAATATGGGGCGTGAACGTGCGCACGTTCGAAGCCGCGGGTGCCGGCGCCTTCCAGATGGTCGACGCCCGCCCGGGTATTGCTCAGTTGTTCAAGGATGGCGAAGAGTTAGTCACGTTTTCCAATATGGCCGATCTCAAACGGAAACTGGACTACTGGTTGCCACGCGAAGAAGAACGTTGTGATATTGCCGCGGCCGGCTGCCGTCGCGCACATCGCGACCACACCTATGCCTTGAGACTCGAATTGATGCTGGAGACGCTGCAGGGCAGGGCCAGTGGATATGGGTTTCCAAAAATAACCGGAGTACCTTCGTAGTGAGAGCGCGCCGACGTGCGCCCCCAGTGATCCCGGCATTGGCGGCTGGTGCAACAGGTGCGCTATTGGCGCTGCTGTCTTCAAACGGCTTGGTGGGGGAGCGAGCGGTATTTTCTTCGCTGACACTTTTGCTGCTCCTTTATAACGGAATCGAAATTGGACGCGTACGTCGTGTACATCCTGATCGATGGCTGCTCAATCCTGTCGTCGTCGCATCAGTGTTGACCTTTTGCCTTGGTTTTGGCTTTAGCAACTTTCTGTTTTTCCTGCCCGCGGAATCGATTCGCCTCGTTGGCTTGATTCCCGATGTGACGCCAGCGATGGTCAAGTTGATGTGGCTGGTGTTAATTGCGGCGATCGGAATGTGGCTTGGCTATTGGTCGTCACTTGCCGCGAAGATTTCGGGACCCAAGGCGCAGCGCCTTGTCTCCCGCTGGTTTCGGAACTCGGACTCGCCCCGAAAACTGGCGTTGCCGACGTTGGTCTTGGTCAGCTTAGTCGCGAGACTGGCACAGATTAAACTGGGGGTGTTCGGATATAGCAGCAGCTACGATCGACTGGTCGAGCTGGGTTCTGTGACTCAATATCTAGCGATGGGCGCCTCGCTCGGATCGGTAGCGCTGGTCGTGGCTTCGCTAGATTTATTTTCCGATCGTCCTCGCCCGTCGGCGCGATTATGGTTCGCGCTGGTTGTTGTGGTCGAGGTTGTATTGGGCCTGTTGTCCGGTTTCAAGAGTGCCGTGGCTATGCCGTTCGTGATTGTTGGCGTGTGCAAATACCTGCGCTCTGGCCGCCTTCCGCTAGTCTGGGTAGCTTGGTTCGTCATGGCGATAGTTCTTGCCTATGCGGTCATCGAACCATTCCGCGCTCAAAGTAATCTTGATCCTTCGTTTCAGGCTACCTCGATCGTCGAAATTCTGGACAATTTTGTTGCATCAGGTGGACAACAGGAAAAACATGATGCCAAGGCTCCGTTATGGCTTTCCATGCTCGCTCGATCCAGTTATGGTCATATTGGATCTTTGGGGGTTTCTTTTCGGGACGAACGTGATGAACTCCCGGAAGGCAGCCCGAAATTTATGCGTAATTTGCTCCTGGCTCCTGCTTATGCATTCGTTCCGAGATTAATATGGCCCAGCAAGCCGCTTGGCAACCTGGGTTTGTGGTACACGCAAGTAGTCATAGGTCTCAATCATTTCTCGTCCACGGCAATGGGCCCCGTTACCTATTTGTATTTCGCTGGCGGTGCGTTGGTCGTCTTCATGGGCTTCATGGGCTTTGGCATTCTACATAGAATACTGTTTTTCCTCGCGCGGCCAGATCTTGGCGCTCCCCGTGCCTTGTTCTACTTAGGGATGTTGTCGAGCGTCTCGCTCATCAATAGCGCCGTAGATGGTGCTGTCGTGTCCATATTCCGCTTGCTAGTGCTGCTTTTGGTGCTTCAGCTTGTTGTCTACCGGCGACGGGCTGTAGTTCGCTAATTTACTTTTAGTCGCTTTTGGCAATGAATCCAGATTCGAGGTGCTATATGTTTACTCGTGTGATTAAAGTGGACCCCGAAATCGAGACAGTGGTTTAAGCTGCGATCGAGCCTTCGGATCGGGACACCATCGAGATGAGCGAGAAGCGGAAACGGAACAGCTACAGCCCCGAGTTCAAGGCCAAGGTCGGCCTCGAAGCGATCCACGGGGTCAGGACGACCAACGAGATCGGCCAGGCGTACGGTGTGCATCCTGTCCAGGTCAGCCAGTGGAAGAAGGCGATCCAGGATCAGGCGGGGACCTTGTTCGAGGGCAAGAGAGGTCCGAAGCCGACGGCCGAGAAGGATGCGCCGGACCGGCTCTACAGCGAGATCGGTCGCCTGAAGATGGAGCTCGACTGGCTCAAAAAAAAGTCCGGGATCACCCTGCCGTGACCCGGCAAGGCTGGATCGACGCGAGCGACGCGGTCCCTTTCTCTCGCCAGTGTCAGCTGGCAGGGGTCGCTCGATCGACGATCTACGCCCAGCACCGCCGGACGCCCCGGGAGGACGCCACCGACTTGCTAATCTGCGGCTTGATCGACGAGATCTACACCCGGCGACCGTTCTACGGGACCCGGCGCATGGTGATCCAGCTGCACAACCGGGGCCATGAGGTGAACCGTAAGCGCGTCCAGCGGCTGATGCGCGGGATGGGGCTGATCGCGATCGCTCCGGGTCCGCACACCAGTCGGCCGAGCCCGGAGCACAAGGTCTATCCCTACCTGCTCCGGGGCGTTGCGGTCACCCGGCCCAATCAGGTGTGGAGCAGCGACATCACCTACATCCGGCTGGCTCGGGGCTTCGCCTACCTGGTCGCGATCCTGGACTGGTACAGCCGCAAGGTGCTGAGTTGGCGGGTCAGCAACACGATGGACACCGGCTTCTGTGTCGATGCGCTCGAGGAAGCCCTGCGGCTCCACTGCCGTCCGGAGATCTTCAACAGCGACCAGGGTTCCCAGTTCACGTCCGACGCGTTCACGGGCGTCCTGAAGCGCGAGGGCGTGACCATCAGCATGGACGGTCGGGGTCGCGCGTTCGACAACATCTTCGTCGAACGTCTCTGGCGGACAGTGAAGTACGAGGACGTCTATCTCAGGGGCTATGCGAACCTCGGTGAGCTGATCATCGGCCTGACGGAGTACTTCCAGTTCTACAACGGCGAGCGGCCGCATCAGGCACTGGCGAACGTGACGCCGGATGCGGTCTACCGGACCGCCCGGGGCGGTGGCGCGAAAATCGTCGACAAGTACGGCCCGGCGGCGGTGTCGCCGGAGGAACCTGCAGCATCAGGGCAGCGCTGTGCAGCTGCGAGCGAGGCTCAGGCCGTTGCTTAAACCCCAGCACTTTTTGTCTTGACCATGGGGTCCACTTTAGATCGAAATATTGATTATCCAGTATGCAAGTTTTCCACTAAATTGCGCGCGAGCGTGTTAATGTGCGTCTTCTGGTTCCGATGCAGCAGCCATTTAGAATCGTCGTCGAAGAAAGGGGGGAGTATGTGCGGTTTCATCACGACATTCACGAGCCCTCCGTTCTTTTGTGGCGTTCTGCGCACTGGATTGCAGCGTTTAGCTCGTTGTGGTCCCGATGACGAGGACTTGTGGCAGGTGGCGGCCGCCGCTTTCGATAGCCGAAGCTTGGAAAGAAAGGTCGTGGCAGCCATGGAGACAGGCACATGAAGATGGTGCACGTGGTGCCGCATATCGACCAGGAGGCCTCCGGTCTGTCGTACGCGGTGCCGCGGCTATGCGAGAGCTTGGCGGTCCGTGGCCATGACGTTGAATTATCGTGCCTGGCCGCACGCAGCGAGATTCCTGGTGTGGCGCTGGATCTACATGCGCAATGGCCGATGCTGGGACGGTTCGCGATCTCTTTCAGCCATGCGTTTGCGCTCCAAGGCAAGGCGTCGCGCGTGGATATCGTCCATAACCACAGCCTCTGGTCAATGGTGAATGTCGCCGCTGGCTGGGTAGTGCCTGGGCGCGGTGCCAAACTGGTCACGTCCCCGCACGGTACGCTGTCGCCGTGGGCGCTGAGCTTCACGAAATCGTTGAAGCGCGTGCTGTGGCCGCTGCAACGTCGCGTATTGGCGCGTGCGGATTTGCTGCATGCTACCAGCGACGTTGAGTATGCCGAGATTCGTGCAAAGGGCTTCCGCGCGCCGGTGGCTGTGGTGCCGAATGGAATCGATTTGCCGCCTTTACCTGCAGCCAAGGCCTCGGGTGACGTGGGAACCCTGCTATACCTGAGCCGCATCCATCCCATAAAGGGCCTCGATCGGTTGTTGCGCGCCTGGGCGGAGTTGGAGTCCCAGCACCCCGAGTGGCGGCTGGTGATCGCCGGTACGGGCGAGCAGGGTCATGTCCGCGACGTCAAGGCACTGGCGCAGTCGCTGAAACTGCAGCGTGTGGAGTTCCCCGGTCCGTTGTATGGCTCGGCCAAGTCGCAGGCATATCTGGATGCGGATCTGTTCGTACTGCCGACCCACTCGGAGAATTTCGGTATGGTAGTGGCGGAGGCGCTGGCCCATGCTTGCCCGGTGGTTGTGAGTCGCGGCGCGCCGTGGTCGGCGCTGGAGAGTGAAGCTTGCGGCTGGTGGGTATCGAATGATGTTGTTAATTTGACACAGGCATTGGACGCGGCGATGCGACTGCCTATCGAACAGCGTGAAAGCATGGGTAAGGCGGGTCGATCCTGGATGGAGCGGGATTTCAGCTGGACGTCGGTAGCCGAGCGGATGGATGGAGCGTACAGGTGGATGTTGGAGGACGGCCCACGGCCGGCTTGGGTGCGAGTGGAATGATCTTCGAAAACAACACAATGGAATTCTTGAAAAGACTAGTGTGATCCGCAGATGTGCGGAGCTGTTACTAGGATCCCTCGTGATTCGCCGCCGTATTCCTGCTTCGGCTGGATAAGCGCAGCTTGTCTTCAGTGGAAAAGTTGGGGGACTCAAGTATCTGTTGAAGCCTTCGGAAAAGTGGGATCCTGAACTGCTAAAAATCGCAAAACTTCTGGTCAAGAGTGGTGGCGTTGTCTGGGATGTTGGGGCCAACGTCGGTCTTTTTTCAAAGGCTGCAGCCGTACGCGCTGGGCCGAATGGTCGGACTGTTTCGCTGGAGGCCGATATCGATGCGGTCGCTCTGCTCAATTGCACGATACGACTGCCCTCGAAGGACCATGCCGAAATGACCGTTATTCCTTTGGCATTGGGAAAATCACCTGGATTTGTCCGATTTGCTATTGCGAAGCGGGCGCGTGCTGCGAATGCGATAGAAGGGCATGGGTCGACACAAACCGGCGGCACGCTGGAAATCAGGACGCTTCCCTGCGTCACGCTGGACAGTCTTCTTGACCACTTTCCGCCGCCCGACGTGCTTCAACCCGGCTAATTCACGAAGCCCCGTTCTGGCGGATTCCGGCGCGTCCAAACGGTGATGAAGAGTGGGGTCCACTTTAGTACGCCACCTATGCGTTCTGTTTCGAGGGTCCGCGGTGATGTTCGGAGCT
>Ga0335398_10002826_pt1 | contig 26540 bp, 30 predicted proteins | sample BON03_FD_205742 | JGI IMG/M metagenome (GOLD analysis project Ga0335398, IMG submission 205742) | Freshwater microbial communities from Lake Bonney liftoff mats and glacier meltwater in Antarctica - BON-03 (spades assembly) (version 2) | ecosystem: Environmental > Aquatic > Freshwater > Ice >... | reverse complement strand
TGAAAAAAGGGTTGGCCAGATACGATGTGCCCGTTTTTCGACTCGCTCGTCTGGCGGTCAATCTTTCCTGTCAGGGCGAGGGCCTTGGCGGACAACTGATTCTTGCGGCTGGCCGACGGTGCCTGCTGGCGGCCACCGAAGTCGGTGGCGTCGCCATTCTGATAGACGCGAAGTCTGCTCGAGCTGCGAAGTGGTATGCATCTTACGGGGCCATCCCGCTCAAAGACGCTCCTCTCACGCTTGTGCTGCCACTGACAACAATAGCGACCGCGCTCAAAGTGGACACATAGAATCGAACGTCGCTGGTCGCCCCGCCTGAGTCCGATCACTCTCGCCTGTTGAACGACCATCGTCGGCATGGAAGATTTACGCGGCTTTCTGCATGATTGACTGATTCTTGAAGTCATTGCTTTCCTGCAGGCTGGCTTGCTGGCTTTCAATCCAGTCGGCGGCTTCCTGAATGACGGCGTGCAGTTCTTCGGCGTTGCGTACGAAGAAGCTGCTGGAATAGCCTTCTTTGCCATTGGCAGATGTTTTCCATGAGCGACTGATGGTGAAGTCGTAGTATTCGCATCGGCTAAGGACAACATGCTGACGTTCGATGATGGAGCGGACAGGTCTCGGTAAAATCGGCTTCATTAGCCGGTCTAAGAGATGAAAGGATCGCTTCCTTTCCTGACTGTCGCTCTTCGAGCTGGGTACGCGGAGACGTGTTCGCCCAGTTCAAAGGAGGCTCGTTGGCCTAAAACCGATCGTGCGGCTCACTCAGTATGTGAGCCGTACTTGTGTCGGAGTAATCCCAGCGTTCTATCCTATGGTTATGATAAGTGTTGCTGGCTAATGTGGCCCGTCACTCCGTGGCGGGAAGGGATTGCGGGTGCGGCGGGTGGCTCGGTCAGGAGACCGGCCACAACAGTTGTGCGGGAAGACTCGCGTCGGAGACACGAGCAACATTGGCTACGCAATATTGTATCCCGATGAAACGACTCGGGATTTGTTCTTTTCATTTTGAATTCGGGCGAGGCGGACATGCTCAGTGGATCCATCGTCATTATTGACGAATCGGAACCCTGAGCCGTCCTGAACAAAGCGGGTGTGGCAAAGGAATGCCGAATCCCGTCACGGGGGCTCATGGGCTTGCTGTTATGGCGAGTTCGTTCAACCGTGCTGACGTGGGGAGCTGTGCGTCTGGCGACAGACCGCACCGGGGCTGACACCCTCGGGGATCGGACCAAACATCCGACCGTGAATAGCTCAACCATGAAAGGCCCAACCGCAACAGGTATGGAAGGGCTTGTCAGTGAATCTGCTGGGAGACGGTGCCAAACCGTGGAAAGCCGTTCTGAGTTCTGACGGATTGTCAGACGTGGGTACCCCAATCTTCTGTCTTCGTAGGGGGAAAGTCGTGGGGCATTGCCTTTTGACTTCGGGAGAGTGACAGTCGCTTTCGGTTTGTTGCTTGTCTTTCGGCAAGCGACCATCGGGAGCGAATAATGTCATCCGAGCGGAAGCTCGAACCCGAGTCAAGGGCCGTGGCCTTGCGGGAAACTGTGACAGGTCGGGAGACCTGAACACACCAGAACGGTCTGAAGGGTAAAACCTTCCAACAACGTGAACCAGTGGATGAAGTTCAGGAACTAACGCCGGAGCCTCTGTGGCGGCCGGGAGTAGCGCTCTCGGTGCGCAGTCCTGTCGACTGCGTGATTCAAATGCCGCAGAGGGGGAGAGTGGTCTAAGTAGAATCTCGCGGGAGCGAGGCGGTGGTTCGGTCGAAGGATCGAACAGGTAAGTGTTGGATCGCGAGGAGCGACCAACGGGAGCGGTCCATCTGATCCGAGCGGTAGCTCGAATTGGCTGGCGGGCCTCCCGCCTGCATGGCTGGCCGTCATGTGCCGTTCACAATGACCAGAGGGTGATGCCTCTGAGAGTGAAAACGAAAGGACTGAGGAGCAGTGAATCCGTTGATCCTGCTGTCGCGGGACATGGTCACGTTTTGACGTGATCATTGAATCCGACAGCTGTGGTCTTCGGGAAAAGCTCCATCATCGAGCGTGTCGCACGTGGCTGGCTCTCCGTCGTGGGAGTCAGCCAATGCGTCAACCGTGGCAGGCAGCAACAAGCAGTTTCAGGAGAATATTCCGGGAGGAGTGATCTCTTGAAACGGCAGACTGATGGCGGATACCCGAGTTGTGTCCGAAGGACGCGACAGGGGACTGCCGTGAAGGTTGTACTCGGGTGCTATGAATTGTGCGGATGCACCAAGGGAAGGCAGTGCGAAAGCACGGTCGCCCATTGCGGACGCGATTTGTGGCCATTTGTGCGGACGGATCTGCAGGCTCTTTGTCTGAGTCTCGATCAACATGCACGAACGAGAACTAGGTTGCCAAACACGGTTTTCTGGCTTTGGAGGTTGAGCCCATCAACCTCCCTTTTTGACGAAACAACAACCGGAGAACCATGACATATCGCTATGAAGCTCAATCACCCGAAGCCGTCGTGCAGTTGATCGCGGCCAGTTACCTGCGACATGGATTCTACTGGTACGTTACCGGATCCATTCCGACGGGCAAAGATCCCGACAAGACTGATCGGAAACTGATCGGCAAGTACGGCATCGAGGTCAGTGAATGGGAACGCCGACATCGCAAGCAACGAGGCATCGCGAATGCTCATTACCTCCGCTACCAGAATTGGTTCGTCCTGCTGGTCAGCGAAGGCCATCACGCATTGAAGCAACCGGCATCAAAAGGCGGGGAGGGTGAATTCCTCAAAGACTGTCGGCGAACTCCGATCCGGTTTCAGGGCTATTCCATTTCCTACCGACGAGCCGGAGCAACAGCAACGGGAGTCGCCTCACCCAAGTGGCACGCTCATGTTCGCATCGACGATAATCACTATCGGCGCATGAAGGCCCGCTTTCTGGATCTCGCCGTGCATCGGACGGCGGAAACTCTGGCGGCTGAGTTCGCTCGCATCCCTTTCGCCCGATATGCGCCGATTCGTCGCCAACTTCTGAATATCCTGCGAGCCGTCAACGAACGCCGCAAGCAGCAACGCTTCGATCCGATTCCCCACAATGCTCTGAAGCTCCGACGAACACCCGTGCCCGTCTATGTTCAACCAGCTGCGGACAATAGCGACAGCAACTCCGTGGTGGAGGCTGCCTAGTTCATGACCGCACTCCCGTATCTTCTTCTCGCATTGCCGATCATCGAACTCGCGTTGTCCCATCCCGACGCAGGTGATCTGATGCTGGCGGTTTGGCTGCTAAGCATCTCCTGGCGGATGGGCTGGCTGCGTTGAACTCAATCACCAGTGGTTGTCACCCTTCGCCCATTCCTCTCGAAGTTGGACGCGCCGAGGCGCGTTCATGCAAAGCAAGCGGACCGTCGCTCGCCCCTTCGGCGTTATTCCCATGACCATTCCCCCATTCAGTTCAAAATGGTCGGCCCAAACATCGGTTCGTGGATGAAACAACTGGACGATGGTCTTTGTCTCGGAGTCTACGCTCGACAGATTCGGACCTTTGAAGGCACCATGACTATCGCGAGGACTTCACAAGAACTCTCCGTGCTTTTGCCTGCAGGATCGAGATCACGTCAACAGCCTCCACGAACTCTCGATACTTGGCTTCTTCCTCAGCCGTCATCGTGCCATCGTTGGCCTTCCCGCGAAGCTGTTCAATATGCGACAATAATTCGTCATCTGCCCGCAAGGCGATCAGCTTGTTGGCAAATTCGGCGATCATCGCGTCCGTAACGGGCTGCAGCATTCGGTCAAGATAGTTGATAGTGCTCATACCAGGATTCTAACACCAGTCGTCGCCAAATGTCATGCAAAATGATTCGATGAATTTTCAAAATGGGCATTCGGTAAATCGCAAAAAAATCTGCTTCACAGTTGAACTGTACATTTTGAATCATGCAACAGGCATCAATCGCGCACACGTTTCCTGAATTGCCACATCTGCATCGACCAGTCGTCCGGCTTCAGCATCATCCAGCCCCCGTCTCAGTGATTCCAGGCTCTGCTCCAGCTCTGTCTCTGACAGGCGAGACGCATACCATCGCTGAAACAGATCCTCAAGAGAAACGCCACTGGCGTCGGTCCCAGAATGCTCCAGGATGTACTGGCGAAATGCTTCGACTTCTTCGATGACTGTACTCATGTGGGTGATTCTACCATCGGCAAAGTCAGAGATCAATTTCTTTCGCCTGACTCAATACATTGAAAGCGAAGTGCTGGCGAATTGCCGTCATTAGCTCTCTGTTCGATTGAGTTCTACGCGGCGGATTTGTGCAATCCGCCTTCGTGTGAAACGCCCTCACCACTGAGGCTCTGTGAATGATCGGCTCAGATGATCTTTCAGGGAAACGAAATCGTGTTCCGTGATGATCACGACGTCGAGAATCGGGATATCGAGGATAGCCACACAATGACTTGCACAGCCCCAAGCTCGCTGAACGGTCTTCATCACAAAGCCCCGTTATCGCTGAACGAGTAATGATGGCTGTCCGTGACGATGACGTGATCCAGCAGCTTGATACCGAGCAACAGGCCGGATTCGAAGAGTCTTTTCGTGACCTTATGGTCTTCGTCACTGGGAGTTATGGTTCCGGACGGATGATTGTGAGCGACAACAATGGAGATTGCTCCAGTCAGGATCGCTCTCTGAAAGATTTCTCTGGGTGCAACCGGAGCAGAATTGGCGGTACCGATCGAGACAATCGAATAGGCGGCCACCTGATGCGACGCATTCAGGTACAGAGCCACGAAGTGTTCACGGCTGTTGTCTGTCAGAATTGATCGAACGAAGTTCGCCACATCGGCGGGGCTCGTGATTCTGAACATCTCATGGTCGCAGTGGAGATAATTCACTCGGGCTTCACGAATGAAAGTATCCTGGATGTCGGGCTGTTGAATGGATGGCTGTTTGCGGGTGCGGCTGGGGAGAGTTGTGGTTTTTGTCTTTGGCATGGTCCCCAGTTGGTTGTTGATTCGGTGGTAAAAAGGGGCGGCCTCTGTCACTGACCGCCCGGGAGTTGCGATCTAGTCTTCGAGTTCTGCCAGATGGTCGTAAACTTTGACGGCGAGGAAGGCGAGGGCCGGCAGATCATTGATGCGAAAGTTGCTGGTGTTCTGGATGACTCCCTGTTCGTCGCGGTAGGTTCGCTGGAACGTGACGTTGTGCCAACTACTGTCTTCCGTCTCATTCTGCCAGACGGCTGCTTCGACTCTGTTCAGGCGGCGTGTGAATACTGGTTTATTGGCCATAATGTTTGAGTCCCGTGGTTCCGTCGGAAGCAAAGATAGCGCAGCGCTTGCAAGGGCATGACAGATTGCAAAGCGATCTGGCGAGCCCGTGCTCGAAACGACCAAAGGAACCTCGGGACGAGCGTCCCCATGGCCATACCGGTCTTTTTTTTGACTGAGCAGAGTCGAGGCCTTGCTGTAATGAATGGGGAGAGTGCTGCACAACAGGATGTTACGGATCGAGCCAATCGACGAGTTGCAAACCGGCAACCGCTTGAAAATCAATCGTATTGTGTGTGACAAGTGTCAGGTTGTGAACAAGGGCGGGCATGGCGATCATGGCGATCATGGCGGGCAGGGAATTCACAAGTCCAGATCCGGTCGACTGTGCTTACGCTGCTCCCGATTCAAACCCAGGAAGTCGTCCAGATTTTCCGAATCTTGTTCACAGCTTCCGAAGATCGCTTCGAGTCTCTGCTTTCGCTGCTCCGTGCTGATGGGCGTACGCTTCACCACCAGTTCAATCTCTGAGCCATCCGGCATGGGAAAAGGGTGTTCCAGTTCGATCGACTTGCCATGGACGATGCCACGTAATACTTCCGTTGCTTTGGACATCCTGAACTCCTTCCTTCGTCGGTTGCAACGGGGTCTATCAATAACATGTGGCTCAATGGCGGAACTCACATCGTCAGGATTGTAACCGACATCGCAACGACCGTCGTCAGCAGAAAACGGTGCTCCACCTGACAAATACCCGATTCGTTCTGGATTAGCGATTCAAGGATGATGTCAGGAAACGATGAGTAAGATTTTGTGGTGCGAAGTTCAATTCATTTTGATCCCGGAACAGTTACAGCCGTTTCCGGCGATGGGGACACGAGTCTGATTAAAAGGACTGCACAATGAATGGATGTCAGACAACTGGCACGAGTTCCATCGCTATTATTCTCAGATCCGTCGAGACTGAATGCAAAATCGGCAGTTTCTTGTGCCTCAACAACAGTCCCCCGATTCTCGAATGCTGAGGGTGCAGATTAACACCCATTGGTAAGTATCGGGGCATAACAATCGATTGCGCAAACAGTATCCGGAGACTGACGTCTCGCGGCTCGCCGAGTTCCAGGCGAGCGGGGGACGTGAGTCTACTGATTGTGATTCCTGCGATTATGCCATTTAACTTGTGCATGGGTGCTTATACTCTGCGACGAGTGCTGCTTGCATACCACCAATCTCGTCGTCATCGATCGGAAACCGGATGATTCTGCATGTTGACATGGATGCATTTTATGCGTCCGTCGAAGAACGTGATGACCCGACTCTGTGCGGAAAACCTGTCATTGTCGGAGGCACTCCGGAAGGCCGAGGCGTCGTTGCCGCCGCGAATTATGCAGTCAGAAAATTTGGCGTGCACAGTGCCATGGCAACGGCGAAAGCGTTGAAACTCTGCCCGGACGCCATCGTGTTACGACCACGAATGGATCACTACGCTCAGATATCGAAGCAGATTCACGAGATCTTTTATCGTTACACACCGGAGGTCGAACCGCTATCGCTCGATGAAGCGTTTCTGGATGCAACAGGAAGTGTGAAATTGTTCGGGTCCGTCGAAACCATCGGGCGAGCCATCAAGCAGGATATCTGCAACGAACTGAATCTGATCGCATCGGTTGGTGTCGCCCCTAACAAGTTTCTTGCCAAACTTGCCAGCGATCTCGACAAGCCCGACGGCTTCACCGTCATCGAGCCGGATGCCGTCCAGAGTATTCTTGACCCGCTACCGGTGGGTCGCATCTGGGGCGTAGGCAAAGTCACCGGCCAGAGATTTGACCGTCTCGGGATTCAGACCATCGGCCAACTACGATCACTCAGTCTGCAACAATTGCAGGATGAGTTCGGTCAGCACGGCGAACATTTCTGGCAACTGGCGCGCGGCATCGACAGTCGTGTTGTGGTTGCTGATCGAGAAGCCAAGTCGATTTCGCACGAGACCACTTTCGCAGAAGACATCAGTGACATGGATGTTCTTCGAGCGTGGTTGATGGAGCTGACTGAACAAGTTGCTCGTCGCTTGCGTGGTCATGAAATTCAGGGACGCACTGTTCACCTGAAAGTTCGCTACAGCAACTTCGATACGTACACGCGTTCAAAAAGTGTTTCGCCAGCAACCAATGCCACGAACCAGCTTTGGTCAGTGGCCTCGCAACTGCTTACGTCCGAGTTGCCCGACCGTCCACTGGTTGTCCGTCTGCTTGGCATGGGAGTGTCCAATCTGCAAAAGCCGCAGCCGGTTCAGCAAAGTCTGTTTGCTGAAGAACGGGATGAGAGAGACACAAAACTTGACCAGGTTGCTGATACGATCCGAAATCGGTTTGGATCGGCATCACTGCGTCGCGCTAGTACCGTCCAGCACAATGCAGAACACAAGCCGCGTCCGCAGCCGGATTAGCGAGGGAAGACTGTTCATGGCAAATCTGTAGTCCATACGGGTGAGAGGGCACTGCGAACGATGCCAACGGGATCTTTGGAATCGAAGGCGAAGAGATTTGCTCCGCTGATGGATGCATAGACGTCCGCAGTCGTCATGCGCCCTGCTTCGTCATAGTTCAAATGATACGCACGAGCCACGCTGGGCTTCAATTGTTCGAAGTAGTGCTCTTCGATCTCCGTGTCCGTCGACAGAATAATCACCTGATGGCTGGCGTGAGGAAAATAGCGTTCCACCAGTTGATTGCGATGCTCCGAATCCAGTCGGCCCATCGGCGTGTCAATAATCGCCGGCAGCGGGCGAGCTGACGCCTGAGACAATCCCCACAGCACACTGATCGCGAAAATCTGCTTTTCCCCTTCGCTCAGACGATCCTTCGGCAACACGTTTCCGGACTGATCCATCAGCGTGATTGAAAAATCTGCCGGATTGATGATCACTCGTTCTACCAACTGCTGCTTATGCAACAAGTATCGAAACGACGTCGTCACCAAATCTGACAGCCGAGCAATCTTCTTTTCCGTGGCACGCTTGAAAAATGCCTTCATCGTTTCCTGAGTCTTCGTGACCAGTGCCCCGATTCGAGCGTTCTGGTCACTCTGCATTTTCTCACTGATATGCTGCTGATTCAGCTTCGTGATCTGCTTTTCAAGCCCCGCGATTTCGAACGCAGCAGGCTTCAGATCGTTTTCAATCCGATTATGTTGCTGCTTCAGCAATTCATTATCACGCTTCGTCAACAACGCCGTCAGGAAGTCTGACTCGGCCGACGTTCTTTCCAGCTGAGCCTGTTCAGTCATTTGCCCCAGCAGATCTCCGACCAACGCCAGTGGCAACGCTCCGCCAGCCAGATTGACCAGCGATTCTTCGCAATGCTCAGCGGTTTTCTCCAGCTCACCTTTTTGCCGTTGCCGCTGCTCGCGTTGTTCCCAATGCTTGCCGCCGACTTTTGCAAAATCCGCTTCCGCCTTGAACGACCGACTGGTGGCCCGTTCCAGTTGAGGCACAACGCCTGCCAGATCCTGTTTCAATCGCTCGACGACTTCTTTCTTTTCCCGCCAGGTCTCTTCAAGTCCTGCAAGCGCCTGCAGTTCGTCAGACTTGCGAACTCGCTTTGCAATGCGGCCTTCCAACACCGTCGTGTCCGCAACCAGGCGTTCGGCAAGATCCAGACCGAGCAAGGCCTTGATCGCTTCACCGAGCGCCACGCTGCTGGTTTCGTCCTCCGCCAGAAAGCGAATCTTCTCCGCGTCAAAGAACCACCGGCTTTGTCTTGCCCCGCGACGCTGACGGCGCGAGATTAAATTCGTGCTCGCCCCGATAGATGCAAAAGTTGTTCAGTTTCAGTTCATTCAGAATCACGTGTTGTTACCTGTTCGCTGTAGGTCCTTTCTGCCGGAAAGGACTTCGCGACTTGTCGCGACCTGCGACCAGTCACTATGCCACATCAAAATCACTTCGCCGTAGCACACGGCCCCCACAACCACGCGCGCCCGGGGTTCGAGCTCCGCTCGAAAGTCCTCCTCGGCAAGGAGGACCATAAGTGTGCGCTGGCCTTGCATCTCGCCCCGAGACTCTCCGTCATTGAATGCCTATGCTGCAGATGTAAGGTCCATCGTCGATTTCTCGGGGAAAATGATTGGACGGGCAACTCTAGTCGACAGGTCGATCGATAAAGCACTTGAGGGCAGTGATGATCGAATCGCTGCAAGTAAGTTTCGCCCACCTGTAACTGTAACTGCGGGTGGATTTCGGTCCGATGAACACTGGAACTTTTGTGGTTTGCTGCTCGGTAAGCCAACTGTTGCTTCGCGATCTCGAAGCCAGCCGGTGCTTATGACCGATCCAGTGCTGTTGTCCGACTGGGCCACAGAACAGGCGCAGATCGTTCACAAACGCTCACCTGAACCAAATGTTCAATTTAACTACGCTCGTTTAATTCGCGCCTTGGGCGGCGATCCCGGACCATTGTTATGCTTTAGATTCCGCGATGTTCGAATCAGTGCGGATACACTGTCGTCAATGACCGATCTGCCTTCTCAGATTGAACTCAAACAGGATGGCTGGGGACTTTTCAACGGGCCAAACTGGAATCTCAGCGACTGCCAGCTGGGAGTTTCCTGCGACAAAATGTTTCCTAGGATCGATGTTCGGCTGGAAGTCGACACTATGAAGCGAAGCCAGCATCCATTTTGGGAGCACTACTGGCAGACGCTCTGGGCATTGGCGATCGAGGCTATTGCAAAGGCTTGGGGTGTCCCGCTGGATGACGTGCTCACCAATTCCGATTTGTCATACGAATCATTGATAATCGTTAAGGGGCCGGGGAATACCCGAACTGTTCGTCTGACGAGCGATATTATTCGGCGCCCAAAATGACGAATCGTCATAAACGTTTGGCTAGAACTGTCATTCATTCGCACCGAGCGTTAACTGTGCCGACCGATTTAATGGTTGGGCTTCCTGCGGCCCAGCTACCTCAACGTGTTCGAGAATAATCTCGTCCAGGCCCGTGGAACACTTCCTTTCGATGCCAGTCTCGATTTTCATTCAGCGGCAGGTAGTCGCGGCATTGTGGGACTTGAGCGGCCGACCATGAAACGACGTGAGCCATTCACTCAGCCCTGTCGAACCTTTGGCTTTTTGAGAGACGCAGAGCTGATGGTCGTCATTGATGGTGAAGGCGCCGCGGTCGAAGAGTTTGTGGTGCATGCTGCAGAGGGCGAGACCGTTGGTTTCAACGTCCGGGCCGCCTGCTTGATGCCATTTGATGTGGGCCGCCTTCAGAGCAACTTGAACTGACCCAAGTCGCAAATCGTAGCCGCAGACCGCACAGCGATATTGGTAAGCCAATGGCTGGAACGGATATTTCGTGTGGCACGATTTGCGTTCCGGACCATACTCAATCAATGGCTGGATCGAAGCTGTGCGTGGCATCCGGATGGAATCGCACTTTCTTGGCATAGTCGGAATGGATCCGGCGAAACAGCTCGGATTTCCCATCGCCACTGGAGCCGCACACAAAAACTACACGCGGTGTCTTGAGGCTCCTGTCAATTTCCGCACGCAGAGCTTTCTCGACAGGCGTCTGAACATAAAGGTATTCCTTTAGCGTATTCAGTTCCTCGCCGGGGCTTTCCAATGTCGTGACGGCGGTGGCGGAGCCCTTCGACAGCGTTTCAATCAGTTCTTCGAAGTTCATGTCCGCCGTTCGTGGTGAATCCTGCACTGACTGGAGAAACTGCGTTTTTAGCGACCCTAACGATCGATGGCTCCGGCCAGCTTAGTCGCGGGGGTCAGCACTCTCAAACGACGGCTTTCAGAATTCTCCGACATTGATGTTAGATTCATCAATGCGCCGTCACTCCGGTAAAATCGCAGTGGCTGAGTTTGACTACCGGTTAATCGCTACGACCGGTAACATTCCGCGTTGATATCGACCTGCCTGACTGGCGCATTTTCCTTGGATTTACGAGCACTACAGAAGCATTTCATTGACCGGGTATCAGCGAGCGGCCGAGTTTCTCGCAAAGTCTGTGGAGCAGGCTCCGGGACACGTCTATGCATTGGTGGGACTTGGCGTGGCCGAGATCGCGGCCGGGAATCTGTTGATTGCGGAGGAATGGCTGAAAAAGGCGATTCAGCTTGACCCTGCGAATCGATGGGCGTTGAGAAATTTGGCTGGCACGCTGATGAAGCAGCGACAGTTCGACGAGTCGCTGGCGGTCGCGCAGAAATGTCTGGCGGTTGCTCCCGACGATATCGCCATGATGATTGCTTATGGGGATTGCCTTGCCGAGTTGGGTCGAGGAGCCGAATCAGAAATTCATTATCGCATGGCCATCAAAGGCGGCGGTGATGAGCATCTTGTTGACGTGGCCAAGACTCGTCTGTCCGACCGATCCGAGAAGGCATTTCGCGAAACAGGTGATGTTCGTCCGGAGGTGGTGGACTACATCAGAGACGCGATGAAACGCTTCAAGTCGATGGATGTCAGTCAGATCCAGAACTTCGCCCTTGAACTAGCTCTGATCGGCAACCAAGGTCTAAATATCAACGACTCGACGAAGAAGCATCTGCTCAAAACGTGGCCCGCGGACTACTCCGGCCTGCAGGTGATCTCCATCATGTACGCAGCATTCCAGCAGTTTGCCCCCGACACCGATCTTGGCATAGATCTGAGCAGAGAGTATCGAATTGCTACTCAGCCCGGGCAGTGACAGGTAGACTTTCCGGCCATGTTTAGCAGCTTCTCATGATCGCTGTTCGTCGAGGCATCTCATGATCCAGATCAGCAAACCAGATTTTCCGATCGGCAAACTCCTGGCGACTCCGGCGGCCCTTGAGGCGCTGCAGGAAGCGAACGTCGATATCATTGACCTCGTCGAACGCCATACCGCCAAAGACTGGGGCGATCTGTCGGACGAAGACAAGCGGCTGAACGATGAAGCACTGCATGATGGTTCGCGAATTCTGTCGGCCTACGTTCTGCCGACGGACGTGAAGATCTGGATCATCACCGAAGCGGTCGATGACAACGGCGAACGAGCAGCCACGACGGCGTTGTTGCCATCAGAGTATTGAGTGATTGCCACGAACGAGGACTGCAGTGATGTTTCAATCCGGCGACAAAGTGCGTGTGAGACATGGAGTTATGGATACGGATTACCCGGATATGCCACTTGGTGGCTGGGCGGGAATCATCGCGGAAATCCATGCCGACGGCATGTACACCGTGCGTTGGAGCCGAGAGACGCTCGAATCAATCCATCCTGTTTTCAAAAAGCGATGTGAGAAGGATGGCCTGGTGCTCGATCAGTACATTCTTGGTGCGGACGATCTTGAACAAGTCGCTGGCGGAATGCTCAATATCGAGCAACCAAAGTCGATCATCACGAAGCCACTCTCACTAGAGGATCAGGACGATCGCATCAGAATGGTGTTTGGGCTGACCAGCAACGATCCTTTGCCTGTCGTTGATAAGGACATGTTGGAAAGGTATCACCAGTACCTCGCGAAGAATCTCGTGTTTCCCTTTTTGGCGGAGCATGCTGTCAAATACGGTGCCGCACAACGAGTCACGGTGATCGGACTCGGAGATTCCAGTGAGGAGCCAATGTTCGATGAGATGTACGGTGTTTTTTGCGAAGCCCGGCGGAACGGACAGGTGGTGACGATTCCGCTGGGGCTCCTCAAGAATGTGAAAGACAAATCCAATCGGAAGTTGATCAATGATCATTCCTACTGGTTCAACAACTGGAGTTAGTCGAGCGTCATTTGTTTTTTGCCTGATAACCAGCATGCCTGAAGCCAGAGTTGTTCTTCTTGTCCCAAAACTAAATCAGCAACGGTTCCATTTATGACGTCGAACTTCGTGTTCCATCCGACATCGCCTCCTTGGAGAATCGCTTTGCCCGTCTTCCGGTCCAGCGTGAAGATCCATTGCTCGCCGAAGGGATTCTCAAAATAGCCGATATAACAATTCTTGGCACTGCCATCGATGATAGGAGGATCACCGCAGGCAACAGAGTGGTGATTTGTGATCTTCAGCAGCGGGTCGGACATTGACATCGAAGCCATAGATAAAAACGAAAGACTGTTGGCGAAGAATTTCCGGCCGGGAATCGGACACAACACCGCACGCACGGGTTCAGATTGAGCACGATAACGAACTCTAAATTCATCCACATCAGCAATCCTGTTTTTCGGACTTGATCACCGCAGGAGTTTACGTCCGGGAGCCACGGCATTCAGATTGAGATTCGTTCCACGATGTTTCGGGTCACAGTCTTCTGCCGTCGGTCATAGAGCCGGGTGGTGCGTGGATCCGCATGGCCTGCCAGATTCTGAATATCTTCCAGCGGGAGGCCCTGACATAAAAGATTTTTTATTACTGCGACCCTGAAAGAATGCGGCGACAGTCGTGATGGAAGGCCGCAGGCTTTCATGCGGCGTTTGATCATGCGGCTCATGTCACCGGGTGACATGGGGCGGTCGCTGAGAACTCCGGTGCGCCGGATTGTTGTTACAAAAAGTGGGCGAACGGACGGATCGCCCAACTGCAGGCCGGTTGCCTGCAGATAAAGCCGCAGCAATTGCTGCAGGTCATGGCGGACGGGGATTGCACGGGACTTGCCGCCTTTGTCGATGAAGTGCAGGCAGTACTGATCGCCAACGTCGTACAGATCTTTGACCTTCAGAGCCGCGACAGCCCCGATACGGGAAGCGGTGTAGACCAAAATCGAAATGATGGCTTTGTCGTGCAGGCCGACAACGATGTTTGTGTCGATGGATGCCAAAAGCTTCCGAGCCTGATTGATGGTGATCTCCGGCGTCTTGCCTTCGACCACTTGATAGCGTTCACCGCGAACCGAAAGGGCCAGGTTCAGTGCGATGGCATGGCGTGTCACCATGCCATCGCAGAAATACCGCAATCCAGCCAGCACCTGTTTTTTGCTGGCGATGCAGAGCGACAGTTCATCCAGGTAGACTCCCACATCCGCCGGTGACACCTGCTGCAGTTGTCGATTTCGCAGTTCACACCATTCCAGAAAGGCTCACCGATAACTCTTTCTTTACCACATTTCCACACGATGCAATTGATATCAACTTTCTCTACTGGATGCTGAAAGCCACAAACCTGCGGGAGAATGACAATGCCACAGCTCAACCTGTGATTTCGGGAAAAAAGGTCTCTCCAACAATCGAGGCATCTCCACCCCTCGCCGAGCAGTGGCGGATTGTGGAGAAAGTGGACGAGTTGCTGGGGCTGTGTGACGAGTTGGCGGCCCGTCAGGCGGCACAGCGTGAGAAACGGCAGTGGCTGGTCGGAATGACGCTCGACCGCCTGGTTCCGCCTGAAACCACTCGCCACCCCGCTTGCCGGGGTGGTTTAGCGGCTTCTGCCCCACTCGACGCCAATCCCACTCCCATCGCTCGCCGAGCAAAAGCGAATCGTCGCCGAGGTCAGCGAGTTGCTGTCCCGGTCCGACGCCCTGGAAGCGAAAATCACCCAAGCCGAATCCGCCAGCACCCAACTCCTCTCCGCCACCGTCCATCAATTACTCGAACGATCATCCGAAGCGTCGCAGGAGCCTGCTTAATGTCGCAATTCGCCCTGCAGCCAAATCGCTGGTATGCCTGGCGAATGATCCTCGGCTATGTTGGAGAACGCTGCCTCCCGTATTATTGTCCAATCTTTCTCCGTCAAATAGCGTGATGTTCCCTATGCTTTCGGACTCGGAACATGCAGGTCAAAGTTGGGAGTTTATTTCGGGCCTGTCACTTAGTAGAATCTCACACATGACGGAGAGATCTTAATTCAGGTCATCACTTTCGGTCTGGGGGCTTCGCATGAATGAATTGCAGTTGAATCGGCGACAGGCGTTAATTGCGGGCGGTTTGGGCACGATGAGTCTCGGGATGCCGGGAGTCGTGATGGGGACGGACAAGATTGATGTCTCAGGAAAAGCCGTCGCGGCGGAAAAGTCCTGCATCTTTGTTCTGCTCTGCGGTGGCCCAAGTCACGTCGATACCTGGGATATGAAGCCCGAAGCGCCGCTGGATTATCGCGGTCCCTATCAGCCGATCTCAACCAAAGTGCCCGGGATGCAGATCAATGAGATGCATACGCAGCTGGCCAAGCTGACTGATCATTTCACGTTGATCAACTCGATGTCTCATCCCGGCTCGATCAGCAACCACTTTGATGCGATGCACAATTTGCTCAGTGGTCAGTCCGAGAAACGAGTGCAGCAGGGTGTCTCCGACGAAAAGCCCTACCTTGGTTCGTTCGTTGCGAAACACAAACCGAGTACTCGAAATTTTGTTTCCAATGCATGGCTCATAAAATGTGTCGGGCCACCGGTCTTCTGCGCGCCCAACATTGGGCTGGGCGGTTATCTTGGCTCGGCCTATGCGCCGGTGTTTGTGGGGTCAGAAACCAATCATCCCGCAATGGCCGACTTCAAGCCTCCGCAGATTTATGAGACGTATGACGAGAAGCGTTTTGAGGAACGCAAGTGGCTGCTCGGTCGTCTGGACTCCAATCGACTGGACAGAGATCAACAGGTGAAGGACTGGTCTGATCTGCGTGAAAAGACTTACGATGCCATGACGCGATCAGAAGGACGCCTCGCGTTTGATCTGACACGTGAGCCCGTTGAGGTTCGCGAACGGTATGGAATGCATCCTCTCGGCCAGAATCTGCTGCTTGCTCGGCGTATGGTGGAGGCCGGAGTTCGCTTCGTGACGGTCAATGGCTGGACTGGTCAGGCCGAATATGACAAAGCCGGTCCTCCCAGCAGCAGTTGGGACATGCACGGCGGAAACATGGGCATGGGGAATGCCTTCGGCAATGGGTCGTATGGCATGGGATTCTGTTTGCCGCGTCTGGATCAGGCACTTTCCGCGTTGCTGTCAGATCTCAAAGAACGCGGGCTGCTGGACAATACGCTGCTGGTAGTCACTGGCGAGTTCGGTCGTACGCCGTACGTTTTGAAGCAGGATCCGCCCGGACGACAGCACTGGCCTCAGTGCTTTTCCTCGATCATTGCGGGAGCAGGGATCGCAGGAGGAAAGGTGTATGGCAAATCCAACAAGTATGGCGAGCATCCAACGCACAATCCAGTACGTCCCGAAGAACTGGCCGCGACCATTTACCATGCTCTGGACATTCCCATCAACAACCCGCTGGACGCCTCAGGTATCTCTCGTTCTTTGACCACTGGCAAGCCAATTATGGATCTGTTTGGTTAGCACGTTATAGCCCGCCCGGTTCTCAATGAGATCTTTCCGGGATCAACAGTCAGGGACGCTCCTCCAGCAGTCTTGTTTTTGAGTCATCAGCCGGAACGCGCTAACGTCCGTTTTTTTAATGTTTCCCCTCCCAAACCAAAACAATGAGGCTGACCCCTTTCCTCAATGAGAGCCCTCCATGTCCGGAATTCCAGCACTCTCCGGTAACACGATCCCCATGATGAGCCGCCGCAGTCTGTTGCGCGTCGGCAATTTGTCGCTCGGTGGAATTTCTCTGGCTCAGGTTCTCCAGCTGCGAAAAGCTGCGGCGGAAGACAACATTCGTCCCGCGAAATCGGTGATCCTGCTGTGGATGGCAGGAGGTCCATCACACATCGACATGGTCGATCTCAAGCCTGAAGCGACAGCCGAGATTCGTGGTCCGTTTCAGCCGATCGCCACAACGCTGCCCGGCCTTGAGGTCTGTGAACTCATGCCCGGCCATGCGAAAGTCGCGAAACATCTGACCGTCATTCGCTCCCTGACTCATTCCTTCAGCGTTCACGACGATGCGCAGCATCTGGTGCAGACCGGATACGCACAGCTCAATGCCCGACAGTCCGGACAGCGACACCCCTGTCAGGCTTCCGTGATGTCGTATTTTCGCCAAAACGCAGCGTCTGGGATGCCGGACTATGTCTGTGTGCCGGAAGATTATCGCACCCATGCGGGCTTCTACCAGACAGCGGCATTTCTAAGCGCCCGCCACAACGCACTCAACAGCGGCGGTGATCCCGGACTGGGCAACTATCGCCCGCCCGAGTTTGCGCTTCCGGCCGCAGTCACCGTCTCCCGCTTTCAGGATCGCCGAGCTTTATCACAGTCGCTCGACCTGATGCGTCAGCGTGTTGGTGATCTGCCTTTCTTGCAAGATGAAGATGATATCCAGCAGCAGGCCGTCGAACTTATCACCGGCACGAATGCTCGAGCCGCGTTCGACCTGTCGCTCGAACCGGACTCCCTGAAAGACCGCTATGGAAGACACGCCTGGGGACAACAGACGCTGCAGGCTCGCCGCCTGATTGAAGCGGGCGTCGGATTTGTGACCGTCAACCTGTACGAAAAAGATGTGGACTGGTGGGATGATCATTACAACATTGAACAGCAACTTCGCAAACGGCTGCCTGTCTTTGATCAGGCGTTTTCGGCTCTGATTGAGGACCTCGAACAACGTGGACTGCTGGATGATGTACTGGTCGTCGCCTGCGGCGAATTCGGTCGGGCTCCGAGAATTGATTCCGGAGCCGGGCGAGGCCACTGGCCCGAAGCCATGCACGCCGTACTGAGTGGTGGCGGCATTCGAACGGGACAAGTCATCGGCGCCACAACCAGAGATGGCGGCGAACCATCGGATCGCCCGCTTACTCCCGGTGACCTGCTGGCCAGCATCTACAAAATGGTCGGGATTGATCCGTTCACGACGATCCCCGATCGCCAGAACCGTCCGGTGCCCTTGCTCCAGCAAGGGATTCCAATTCGGGAATTGTTCGCCTTGTAGCCCGATCTGTTCTCAGAGCGGGAACCCGTCGCAGGTCACCCGACATCCGCCGTTTCAATCGGCAATTAAAAAGTAAAATTTCACTTTCCACTGCCCCGGATCAAACGATTGAGGCGAGTGATTTTACATCCGCGCAGAAGATGTCGGAGTTGGTGGCTCGGTCGTGAGACCGGGCATAGCGGCACGCCCGCCTCTCCGCCCTGCCGGCCACCTTCTCCCCCTTCAAAGGAATAAGGAATAAGGACTTGGGAATAAGAACTTGATGTTGGCCTTTCGAATTGTTGACCACCAAAATTCTTCGGAAGTTTCCTTTATCATATTTTAAGACGCTGAATGAGCTCGCAGCGTACCGCACAGTATCTCTTATCGTATATCGAACAGCACCTTCAGCGAATCCTTCCTCACCGCTTGCGCGAAAGCGGCTTCTGCATCTTCCAGCGGATAGGTGGCCGATAACAGCGGAGCGACCGAGATGGCTTTTTCGCTGATCAGCTTCAGTGCCTGATCAAACGGCCCACAGCGCGAACCCAATAGCGTGATTTCATCAATCACGAAGGGTGCCATATGAATGGTCTGACTGGCCGCCACGGTTGTCTTCAGCACAATCGTGCCACCAGGCCGGACAAGCTGCAGCGCCGTTGAAAGTCCCGTCGGTGACCCAGTGCAGTCGACGACAATGTCAGATGTTCTCTCGGCTGAAAGCTGGTCCAGTTTCAACGTGGAAATGCCAAGCTCACTTAGGACTCGAAGTTTAAAGTCATGCTTCCCGACGACTCTGACATCGCAACCATGATGCTTCAAAACCTGAGCGCAAAGATTGCCAAGCCGTCCGTCACCAAGAACGGTGACCGACTCACCGCCCCGGATCTCCATCTGTTCGGGGATCCGACAGGCCGCGGCCACCGGTTCCACAAACACCGCTTCAGCATCCGTCACATGGTCGGGCACGGCATGCAGATTGACTTCCGGGATCAGCACCTGATCAGCAAAGGCACCATCATGCAAAACGATGCCGACAACCGTCCTTGCCGGACAATGATTGCTCAGCCCCGCACGACAAAGCCGACAAACGTGGCAGCTGCAATTGATCTCGGCGACAACTCGCTGCCCGGCAAACTTCCCGGATCGAGCAACTCCGACAAATTCATGCCCCAGAGTTCCTCGGAAACCCATGTAGCCCTGGCACAGCTGCAAATCTGTTTCACAAATTCCGGCCATAGTCACGTCGATGACAATTTCTTCATCCTTGATGGGACGCAACTCGGCCTCGGTGGTGAAACGCAGACGATCATCAAAAACGACGGCTCTCAAAACAGGCTCTCCAGCGACAGAGACGACTTCATCAGCGAAACAAGTTCATCGGCGGAATGGGCGAGGCGTTTCGGACGTGGATCGTCTTGAAATCCCCAGCCTCGCCTTAACCTCGCTGAACTCAGTTTCGACGATCTTTTTCCAGTTGTCTTCTCAGCCGCAGCGCGTTCCCAATCACGGTGATGTCACTTAGGCCCATCGCGAAAGCGGCGACCAGTGGCCCGCTGGTTCCCAACAGACCAAAGGCGGCCAATGGAATCGCCAGAACATTGTAGAGAAACGCAAACACAAGATTCTGATGAATCGTCCGCAGCGTGGCCCGCGACAACACCAACAGCTCCGGAACCGCCTCGACTCGATCACCAGGAATCACCACTGCCGCCGCTTCCATTGCCACGTTGGTGCCTGTCGCCAGAGCAACTCCCAGCCCGGACGCCGCGAGCGCCGCCGAATCATTCAGCCCGTCCCCCACCATCATGACGTTGGATCCAAGCGACTGGATCCACCGGGCTTTCGATTCTGGAGTGGCCTCGGCAATAATATTGTCGTCTGTCAGCCCCAGTTCTCTCCCCAGCAGTCTGGCGGTCGCCAATTTGTCGCCCGAAAGCATCGACACCTTTACCCCGGATTTTGCCAACTGCTGAATCGCGGCGGCGGCGTCCGGGCGAAGCCGATCGGCCAGCGTTAAGGCGCCGATCCGGCGGCCGTCGATTCTTACCTGAACGGTCGCATGCTCATCGCGAATCACTTCGACCTGTCGGCCATTCACGGAGCCTTTGACTCCGGCGCCTGGCATTGCCGAAAATGATTCCACGGCAGGAATCGGCACGTTGCGTATTTTGGCCTCCCGAACGATAGCTCGGGCAATCGGGTGTTCGGACGGGACTTCCACCGCTGCGGCATACAGCAGCACGTCCGATTCTGAAAAGCCAGGCTCCGCGGTGAACTCCGTCACTTCCAACTGACCGGCCGTCAGCGTCCCCGTTTTGTCGAAGACCACGTGAGTCGCCTTGCCGATGCGTTCCAACGTCGCCGCGTTTCGGATCAGGATTCCTCGCTTGCTGGCTGCTCCTGTTCCCACCATCACGGCCATGGGCGTTGCGAGTCCCAAAGCACACGGGCAGGAAATAATCAGAACTGCGACTGCGGAAATGATGCCTTTCGAAAAATCGCCGGCCAACCACCACCCAGCGACAGTTATTGCTGCGATTAGCAGGACGGCGGGAACAAAGATGGACGAAATCCGGTCGGCCAGACGCTGAACCGGCGCGCGGCTGGTCTGTGCTTTCTGCACGAGTTCCGCGATGCGGGCGATCGTTGTGTTGCGGCCGTCCACAGTGGTCTTCACAATCAGTCGGCCATTTGTGTTGATGGACCCGGCAACCACGGTCGCTCCCACGGACTTATCGACCGGCAGTGATTCTCCCGTCACGATGGCTTCGTTCACGGCCGACTGGCCTTCGATCACCACGCCGTCGACAGCGATTCGTCCGCCCGGGCGAATGACCAGCACCACACCTGCCGGGATTTCGACGCTCGCCATGATGCTCGATGAGCCATCCTCGTTCTGAACTTCCGCGGTCTCCGGCTGCATCTGCAGAAGCTCACGAACCGCGGAGCCGGCGCGTGAACTGGCCCGTGCTTCAAACCAGTGGCCAAGACTGACAATGCCCAGCAGTCCCGCGGCTTCCGCAAAGTACGTTGGTTGTGGCAAGTTAAGAAACAGGACGATCGAGGAATAAACGAAAGCTGTTGTAGCTCCCAGCGAGATCAGAGTATCCATGTTGGTCGTTTTACGGATCGCCGCATTCCAGGCCGACCGATAAAACTCGGAGCCTGCAAACACAATGATCGCGAACGCTCCTGCAAACATCAGCCACGGCATCCAGGCCGGATGCCAGTGCAGGGCTGTCGTGATCCAATGAAACAGTTCCAGAGGTGCCCAGAGACCAATCCCAACGATGGCTCGATGGCGCCACGTTTTTTCGTTCGCCTTCTGTTGTCGTTCGATGGCGCTTCCGTCTACGTCCGCTTCGGATTGCTCAAACGGCCTGGCTTTGAATCCGCGAGACTCGATGGTATCGACCAGCGACGTTGCTTTCATGCCGCGACCTTCAACCGTGGCCATCCCAGCGGAGAAGCTTACACTGGCCGAGGTCACGTCCGCTCGATCTTCGAGAGCCTTTTGAATGGAGGCTGCACAGCCAGCGCATGTCATTCCGCTGATCTGCAGCTTCAGTTCCTCACGCTCCGGCTTCAGAATTCCGGACGAAGCGGCAGGATAGGCGATGGACATTAAGATGACTCCGTTTACAACGAGCAACCAGGAACAGTCACAGAACGGTCTGATTGTACACAGTCTCGTTTCGGATCAGGCGATTTTTTCTTCCGTGCGTGTCTGCTTCAGAAAACGAAAACCGACTTTTTGAAGGCGGCCACAGCGATCGCCGGGTAACGGACGGGGACAATGACTGGCCGGCATGACATGTTGCATGCGAAAATTGGGGTCCGCTGCTACCCTACTGCTTTTGCATAGCCGACGATTGATGTCGGCAGTCGACTCTGCGTCACCGCTTTGCGGTGAGCAAACCAGCATCCGATCTTGTGGCGTCACAAACAACGACAGCAAAATTTGTTCACTACAGATCGCTGTTTCGGCGGAACGGTCTGTGATTTGCACCGTCCTGATGCTGGCGAGCGCCAGTAAGCACCCGTGCGTAAGTTTCTTCGTTTAACGGCAAGCCGAAGGCGTCGGTTTTCTGTTAATTTGCCTACGCCTCCGGCTCTCCGTTAAACGAATTATGACCAATGACTTGTGCGTGGGTGCTTAGGTGAATTGTTCCGTTCCTATTCGTCGCAAAGACACACAGGATTTATTAATGTTGCTGCAGGTGAACTTTGAGATCTCGTTTACGTTTCATGAAGCGAGTCCCGTCGTATTATTGACGTTTCTGCATCCTTCACGTGATCCGACTGTGCGAAATCCGGAGCGATTTTCCATTGAACCGAGTGTGCCTGTCACTCGGTTTGTGGACAATTTTGGTAACCGTTGTGGACGTGCGGTTGTTCCGCCCGGTATGGTCGTGTTTCGCAATCAAGCTGTCGTTGAGGACAGCGGTCTTCCCGATCTTCAGGTGCCCGACGCTCAACAGGTTCAGATTCAGGATCTGCCGGACTACGTTCTGCAGTTTTTGTTACCCAGCCGATATTGCGAAGTGGACAGTGAGCTGAAGGAACTGGCATGGTCGCTGTTTAAGGGAACTCAACCCGGCTGGGCTCGCGTTCAGGCTGTGTGTGATTTTGCTTTCCGGCACATTCGCTTCGACTATCAGCAGGCTCGCCCGACTCGCACTGCCCTCGAAGCCTATCGTGAACGTGTCGGTGTGTGCCGCGACTATATGCATCTGGCAATCACGCTGTGCCGATGTCTCAACATTCCGGCTCGTTACTGCACCGGATATCTGGGCGACATTGGCGTGCCCGCTCAACCCAGCCCGATGGATTTCAGTGCCTGGTTTGAAGTGTTCCTCGGCGGCCAGTGGTATTCTTTTGATGCACGAAACAACATCCCACGCATCGGCCGCGTTCTGATGGCTCGCGGCCGTGACGCGGCGGATGTTGCCATCACCACAGCTTTTGGAACCAGTCAATTGCAGCTGTTTCATGTTGGCACAGACGTTGTTTGAGCGGGGCATCCAAAGCAGGGACTGTAAAACTCTTTGGATGCAAATCGGTCTGGCTCTGATAGCTTCTCGGCGAACTTATCAACGAGCACCGTTCAGATTTGCCAGTGCCTCGCCGACCGCTTTTTTCACCATTGGATTTGGGTCATCCTGAGCCGCCTCCAAAGCCGTCCGCACATCGGGCGACTGCTTTCCGATCGTTCCCAGCGTCGTCGCTATTTCGGCGCGAATGCCGGGTTTCGCAGAACGCAGGGCCGTCAACATCAGGGGAATCGCGGCCTCTCGATTTTGCTCAGACGGGTCCACATGCACCAGCGCCCATGCAGAGAGAATGCGTTCAAACGTATCACCTCGACGGACACTCTCCCGAAGACGTGCAGCGGCCTCCATCGCTGCGGGCCCCTGCCGTCCAAGAACGTAACGAGCGGCATTGCGGACCGTGACGTCAGGGTCTTCCAGAGCCACAATCGCAATTGGAATCACCTGCGCAGCCGGCGCGTGGATTTCCGTCAACGCGTTGAGCGACATGGCGCGCACCGAGGCGTCGGGATCGCCAGCCGCATGTTCCAGCAAAACGGGCAGAGCGGCACTGGCTTCGGGGCCCAACGTGGCGAACGCTGTCATCACTTCGCGCCGCACAAGAGGCATCTCGGACGAAGAGGCTCGCAGCAAATACGGCATAACAAGAGCCGCGTTGCTTTTGTTTCCCGGTTCGAGCGCCACGGTTGCCCAGGCCGCCGATCGCAGCAGTCCCTCATTTTCTGACGAAGCCAGAATCGCTTTCAAAGCCGGCAACGCTCGACGTTCACCGATGCGAGCCAGCACATACGCTGCGCCGGCACGAGCGTCTCCGGCTTCTGGATTGTCCAGAAGACTCATCATCTCCGGCGTGGCAACTGCGGCTCGTGGACCGATCGATCCGAGGGCGATAAAGACTTCGCGGCGAAGTTCTTCATCGGTGTCTTCGAGTTTGGTGAGCAGCTCCAGCAAAGCGGGAACAGCGGATTCGGCGGCAACTCCCATTTCCCCCAGCATCTCCACCGCCAGCTGTCGATAATCCGCGTCAGTCAGCAGTGGTAATAGTGAAGGAACGGCCGGTGCTCCGAGCTGCGACAAGGCATTTGCAGCATTCATTGTTACAGCCGCCGACTGATCGGCCAGCGCATTGACAAGAGCAATGATGACCTCGGAACGGCTATCTCCGATGCGACCCAAAGCTTCGGCCGCGGACGCTCTCAGCACAGGACTCTGATCAGTCAGAAAACTCAACGCTGATGGTACAGCAACGACAGCATCCGTGCCGTATTCGCCAATTGCCCGCAACGCCGTGATTCGCACGGAAACGGCTGGATGTTTTAACAACGACTGCACTGCTGGCAGCACAATGTCGGGCTGTGCCGTGATTCGCCCGAGTGCTCGTGCAGCCGCGCGAATTACGAGTTCATTTTCATCCTGCAGGCGATCGACGAGTGCCGGAACAGCAGACTTGGCCGCGGGACCGATCGCTGCCATGATCTCGCAGGCTTTCAACCGGACGAGGGGCGTTGGGGAAGCAAAGGCTACAGAGACTTCAGGGACGATGTCAGGACCAATGTCAACAAGTGTCATGGCGGCTTCGTTGCGAACGTCCGGCTGAAGATCGGCCAACGCGCCGACCAGGCGTGGCACTGCGCCGCGAACGATGTCATTGTCCGGGCCGGACAGCATGACCAGACAGCGCAATGCGGTCGTTGCCACGGACACATTCTCGCTTTGCGCCAGTTGTTGAATCTGCAATTCCGCCTGAGGCGATGCGGTCCCGATTTGACGCAGGCTTTCCATGGCCGCGGACTGCAGCTCGATGGACGCAGATGACAAGAACGCGGCGACGGCGTCGGAAGAGTCATAGGCCATCGGTCCAATTCGGCCGAGCGCCACCAGGCATTCGTATTGCAGAGCCGGTCTGCTGGCATTAAGCAGTTCCGTCAGCGGACGCACAGCGGCCTGGGCATACGGTCCCATTGAACCCAGCTGCACGGCCGCATCGATCTGATCGTTTGCATCTGCAGAACTCAGTTGCTGGATAAACCAATTCACCGTGCGTGGTGATGGCTTCTCAGGCTGTGGCTGCTGAGTGAGCGGCTTCTGCGAAACCGTCTTCTGAGTCCGCGGGGACGCGACTGCAAGGGCTGACAGAAGCAATGAAGAACTCATCAGACTGACAGATAAAAAAAATGGCGTCATCGCTGTGCCTCCCGTGCATGGTCGCCTTCGATGGCGAGGCTGTTAAGAAATCGTCGGCAGGACGCGTAGCCTTCCGAACCGAGCTCGATGACTCTGCGACTGCGAGTGGTCATCATGCGGTGAGCCGCGTCGTAAATAATTTGTGAAGAGCGATCATCAGGCCCAAATTCCCCCTGAGTACTCAGAGCCGCTTCCACGAGGCTTCGATCTTGTGCGTACTCGTCGTCCTGAAGGCATTCAGGCCAGGCGATGTCACCGGTCAGTGGATCGAGCTGATCGTAAGCCAGACGGGGATAAAGCTGCGTATCAGGTTTGGGTGCGGGGCGGGCCGCGGCACGGGCCTGAGCTTCCTCCTTCCGTTGTTCCCTGCGAGCCTCAATGGTCGCCTTGTATTCTCGTCGCATGGTCAGAAATTTGACCTGATTATCAAGGTACTGGCTGCGAGCCTTTTCGACAGCGAGCGCGGCTTCGGCTGCGTTTTCCGCAGCAACTCCCTGGGCTCTTGTCAGATCAGCCTGGGCCCTGACAGCATTGGAATAGGGCGTTCCCGGATCGCCGTAATATACGCCGCCATAGCCGCCGGAGCCGCCGGAGCCGCCATAAGCGTATCCAGTGCCATAGTTGTTGTACCCGTACCACGGCTGATACCACTGAGCCGTGCAGGAATCCGCGTTAAACGTGAACATCGCGCAGCCCAATAAAAAACACAGGGATCGCATGTCTCACTTCTCCTTTTTCTGCCGCTTGCAGAAAACGGCTACCACTGACCTTTGAAACGCTCCGAGATTCAACGCCAGCAAGGAGTGCGTCGCGGATGCGTGGAGTTCCTCCCGTCTGGGACAGACGGGGCACGTGGTGCCGGGTATCTCCGAGGCGAGAGATTTCCGACCCGTCTGGGACAGACCAGATCTTCCCTCGTCGGAATCTTAACTGTGGCCTCCTGAAAGGCGATGCCTTTTATTCCCAGTCGCCAGGAACGCGTCGATTCAAAACCGCAATTTCACAGGCGCAATAGCGCTCTTAGCCGAGTAATTGCGGTCGGCTGGAGATAAATAAAGCAAAAGGCGTCGACCCGCGAAGAGACCGCCGGACGGGAAGCTACTAATGCCAGCGATAGCATAAGTCCATTAGTTCGCCAAGTTCTTCATTGGATCAGCCCTATTGGGGTGTGGCTGGCAAGCCGCAATGAGGCTGGGGTAATTGGAGTGACTTGGCAATTGAAACTGAGGGCGCATAAAAACGGCCTCTTTGCGAAGATGGAGGTATCACAACTTCATTCTTCAAAGGCAAG
>Ga0335398_10002819_pt1 | contig 26617 bp, 30 predicted proteins | sample BON03_FD_205742 | JGI IMG/M metagenome (GOLD analysis project Ga0335398, IMG submission 205742) | Freshwater microbial communities from Lake Bonney liftoff mats and glacier meltwater in Antarctica - BON-03 (spades assembly) (version 2) | ecosystem: Environmental > Aquatic > Freshwater > Ice >... | reverse complement strand
ACGTAGGGCGTGTCTGGGAAAGGCACCAGCCCACTGCTACGCTCTACGAGTGAACCAGAAAGGGCAACTGGGCCATCGTTGCCTTCGGCGGCTCGGTCCGTTGGCCCGCCTCCGTCTCGGGTCGCTTTGGCCGAGCACCCTTTCTCACTCCCGCTGGCCCGGTGACTTTTCCAGTCACGCCCCGGCAGTCGTCGGAGGAAGTTTTTTTTAAACGAAATCATAGTAGGTCTCGCAGGGTGAATTGTTGATTTATTCTGGGGTGATTCGAGTTCACGCATAATGCATTGCCGTAAAGTGATAAGCACCTATGCGTAGCTGTTCCGGTATCCGACTGCCCTCGTGATTCCTAATCAGAGCATTCGTCATGATCCTCTTTTTAAATCCGCCACTATTCATGAATCATTGGACTGACCCTTTTTCCGAATCCATGAACGATTGGACTGACCCCATTTTAGAACCCCTCAAGATATCGGCGAGTGTTTCCAGCAAAAGCTCGCACCGTTGGACGCGATGCAAGGAGCCAATCAGAAACGGTCCCGAACGCTCGCCCAACTGCGCGATACCCTCCTCCCCAAGCTCCTTTCCGGTGAACTGAGCACCACCGGTCCTCAAAACTAATCCGCCATGCCCTACGACCCCTCGCGCGCGCTCGAACTTTTGCGACTCGGCACTCGGAACCAACGGGCGACATTTCGAAACGGGCAGGAGGATGCGATCCAGCACGTGGTCGAAGGCAAGGGACGCCTTCTCGTGGTGGAGAAGACGGGCTGGGGCAAAAGCTCCGTCTATTTCATTGCGACCAAGCTGCTCCGCGAATCGGGCATGGGGCCCGCGCTTTTGATCTCACCCTTACTTTCCTTGATGCGGAACCAGATCGAGGCGGCCGAGCGGATGGGGGTTCGGTCGGCGACGATTCATTCCGACAATATCGCCAAGTGGGATGAAGTCGAAGCGCAGGTTAAGCGGGGCGAAGTCGATATTTTGCTGATCTCACCCGAGCGTCTCGCCAACGCGCGTTTCCAGACCGAGGTCATGGGGCGAATCGGCGGGAGTGTCTCGCTGCTGGTGATCGACGAAGCGCACTGTATTTCCGACTGGGGACATGATTTCCGGCCGCACTACCGCCTCATCGAAGGGATCATCCGCGGGCTGCCGCGCAATCTGCGTCTGCTTGGAACCACGGCCACCGCGAATGACCGGGTGATGGGTGACTTGGAGGAGATCCTGGGCCCGGGACTCACGATCCAGCGGGGCGAGTTGGGGAGGCCTTCATTGTTTCTGCAAACCATCCGGATTGCGGGCCAGGCTGAGCGGCTTGCCTGGCTGGCCGGCGTGCTGCCCGGCCTCGAAGGCAGCGGCATCATCTACACTCTCACCGTCCGAGATGCCGAAAAGGTTGCCGAGTGGTTGAATGAACGCGAAATCATCGTTGCCGCCTACACCGGCCAATCCGGCGCCGTTCGCCCGGAGTTGGAGCAGCGCTTGCTCAAAAATGACTACAAGGCGCTGGTGGCAACGACCTCGCTCGGCATGGGCTTCGACAAACCGGATCTCGCGTTCGTCATTCACTTCCAAATGCCGGGTTCGGTGGTCGCCTATTACCAGCAGGTCGGCCGGGCAGGTCGGGCGCTGAAGGCGGCGTATGGCGTGCTTCTCAGTGGAATAGAGGAAACGAACATCAATAATTTCTTCATCGAAAGCGCCTTCCCTTCCCAGCGGGAGGTGGAGGCGATTCTGGCCGCCTTGGAGAAATCCGAGACCGGCCGTTCGGTCCCGCAACTGCTTGCGGAGGTCAATGTCACAAAGGGCCGAGTGGAAAAGGCGTTGCAGCTCCTCTCCCTCGAAATCCCGGCGCCCGTGGTCAAGGAAGGAACCAAGTGGGTGCTCACGGCTGAACCGTTGGCGGGAGCCTTTTGGGAACGGGCGGAGAGGCTGACCCGTCTGAGGCAAGAGGAACAACAGCAGATGCGTGATTACGTCGCCTTGGCGGAGGGGCATATGGAGTTTCTCATCGATGCGCTCGACGGAGACCCGCAGGACTTTTCACCACCGGATCTCCCTGCGCTCCCAACGAAGGTGCCGCGTGAGTTGCTGGATGCGGCCAACACGTTTTTGCGTCGAACCGGGTATGCCTTGGAGCATCGAAAAATGTGGCCCCCGGGCGGTCTGCCGCAGATGCGCGTGAAAGGAAAGATCCCCGAGAAGAAGCGAGCCGAAAAAGGAAAGTTCCTCTGCCACCGGGGAGATGCGGGGTGGGGCGATGATGTGCGGGCAGGGAAATACATCACTGGTGAATTCTCCGATTCGCTCGTGATGGAAATGGCGCGTATTTTCGCGGAGTGGAGACCGGATCCGGCCCCAACGTGGGTGACCTGCATCCCGTCGCTGCGACACCCTTTTTTGGTGCCAAACCTCGCTCAACGGGTGGCGGATCGAGTTGGCCTGCCATTTTTGGAAGCGCTCCAGCGGACAGATGACCGTCCCGAACAAAAAGACATGGCTAATAGCGCGCAGCAGGCTCGTAACGTTGATGGAGTGCTCGAATTGGTTGACGCGGTCTTGCCGGAAGGGCCGGTTCTGCTGATCGACGATATGGTGGATTCCAGATGGACGCTTACCGTTGCAGCCTATCTGCTGAGGAGTGCTGGCGCTGGCGCGGTCTTTCCGCTGGCCCTAGCGTCCAGCGCCCATAGCTAGCTCGCCATGAACGACGTTTCCGAAAACACCAAAGCCATCTTGTTGCTCACGGCTCCGTTGATCGTGAGCCGGAAAGCGGAGCCAGCTAAGATTCTTACGCTGAAAGAATATAACACCTTGGCGCGATGCTTACATTCCGGGGGATTTCAGCCGCAGGATTTACTAAATCAGCGACGGGCCGATATTCTGCCGAAGCTTCCGGCCTCATTTGATCAGACGCGCCTGGACGTTCTCCTCAACCGTGGATTTATGCTAGGGCAGGCGCTGACCGAGTGGCAGCGGCGCTCGATCTGGGTCGTTAGCCGGGCGGATTCGTCGTATCCTAGGCGTCTGCGGTCAAAACTACGCGAACAAGCGCCCGCCGTCCTCTACGGTTGGGGTGAACGTGCTCTACTCGAAAAGGGAGGATTGGCCGTCGTCGGATCACGAAAAATCTCGGAAGAGTTGAAGGACTATACCGAGCACTTGGGGGCGCTCGCAGCGGCGGCCAGGGTGCCAATCATTTCAGGAGCGGCCCGCGGAATCGACAGTTCGGCCATGGGTGGAGCGATGACCCACGGTGGAGTCGTGATCGGCGTCATGGCGGATAGTCTGGGTAGGGCGGCCCTCGCGAAAGCGAACCGGGAAGCTCTCCAGGAAGGACGGCTTGTGCTGATCTCAGCTTACGATCCTGCTGCCGGATTCAACGTCGGGCATGCGATGCAGCGTAACAAGGCGATCTATGCCATCGCCGATGCCGGATTGGTGGTCACTTCAGACTTCAACAAGGGTGGCACTTGGGCGGGAGCCGTCGAACAGTTGGAGAAGTATCGCTATGGGCCGGTATTTGTGAAGAACGGCGCGGGCTGCGGGCCGGGAAACGCCGCCTTGCTGCAACGAGGCGGGAAGCGATGGCCGGAGCCCCGTGTTGCGCATGAATTTTTCGATACGATTAAGAATGCGGTTTACGATGACTTGAAGACGGTTCGGGTTGAACAGCTTGGTTTGCCGCAAGCCAATGAAGAGGCGGCGGCAGGAACGGTAGATGCCGCGACTCGGCTACCGGGGGCGGTTTCGGGAGATACTGGTGGAGGCAGTGAGCGAGCCGAAGACCGCCGACGAGTTGGCCGAAACGCTTAAGGTTTCCTCCGCTCAGCTCAACGCATGGCTCAAGGAGCTGGTGAAAAACGGATCGCTCAAAAAGAGCTCGAACCCCGTGAGGTATCAGGCGGCGAAGGGAGATGATGGATTACTGTAAAACTGTCCGGGCGATGTTCAAGGAAGATCAACGCTAACAGAGTTAACCCGCCACTTCCCCATTTGGGGGAGGCCGAAGTGGTCAGGCTTTGTGGTGGTGGCGAGATTAGTGCCTGCGAAACGGGATGATCGGTGCTTCCAGAGTTTTAGGGGTATATGCCCTGAAGCGGAATGAAGCGCTTGCTGGTTTATAGGCATGTAATAGCCAGGGTTGACGACCCCGACGGTGGTGGATGGTGACGGCACTCGCAAGCGAGTCCCATACTATTGGTGGCCGGTCTAGTTGAACGCCTCCAGCACGGTGATGGCGGACTATTTGTCGTCCTGCAAATCGGTGGTTCGCAACGGGCGTTCGGCGCGGCGGACGTGCACGATGTAGATCGTTTCCCCTTCAATGCGGTAGTAGATCCAGCAGGGCTGCAGCCACACTTGGCGGAACGGCGAGTGTTTAAGTTCGGGCACGCGGCGTCCGAGTCTCGTGAAGGATTGAATGCGGTCGGTGGAATCGAAGACGCGTTGCACGAGCGCTATCGCCGCCGCGCGATTGTCCAAGGCGATGAAGTCGGCAATCGAGCTGAGTTGGTCGAGAGCCGGGTGTGACCAAATTATGCGAGCCATCGAGCCAGGTGTTGTTTGGCCTCCGCTTGCGTTTTTACCCGTCCTTCCCGGATGGCATTTTCTCCTATGGCGAGACCCTCGAGCAACGACAGGCGTTGCTGCATTTTTTCGAAATCACCGACGTCGACCAGATAAGCGGCGGGCTTCCCGTGCTGGGTGATCAGAACCGGGTGCTTATCTTTGCGCAGATCCGAAATGATTTCTGTCGCGTGCCGCTTCAACGTCGTGACGAGTTCGGTTTTCATGAGTATCACTAAAGTCGCACTTTTCTCGTTGGTCAACCTTGCGTCGTCCGATAAAAGAGACGTGATCTCGGCTGGGAAGGTGAATGCGCGTGCTGATACTAGGTTAATTAATGTAAACATCATTTGACATTAAATCTAATAAAGTAATGTGAAGTTATCATAATGCCTTCACCTCACTATCCCTCCGCGGCAGTTCGTCGCACGTTGCGCCAGCTTGGGGCAGATCTGCGTGATGCGCGCCGTCGTCGTCGCCTTTCTATGGCGGTGGTGGCGGAGCGAGCGTTCACCTCGCGACCTACCCTGCAGCGGGTCGAGGCGGGCGATCCGGGAGTAGGCATGGGAATTTATGCCGCCGTGATGCAGGCACTGGGTTTACTGGAAATGTTGGGGGCGGTGGCGGACCCGGCCGGAGATTCGGTGGGGCAGGCGATGGCGAGTGAGGCGCTGCCACAGCGAGTGCATATGCCGCGAAACAGGAGCTGAGCGGGCGGGGTGGCGTTGGCTCCGAGCTACGATTGTAATCCGGTGCGGTTTATTTCAAGGCCTCCAGCACGATGCCGGGGGTGAGGAGTTCGGGGAGGATCTTGGGTTCGGGTTGGCCGGGAAGGTAGATGAGATTGAAGGGGACGGCGCTGCGGTTCCAGCGGGCGAGCTCCTCCGTGATGGCGGGGTCGCGGTTGGTCCAATCGGCCTTGAGGGCGACCACTTTTTGGTCACGGAAATTGTTTTTAACTTCGTCGGAGCTGAAGACGTATTTTTTATTGGCCTGACAAGTGGCGCACCAGCGCGCGGTAAAATCGACGTAGACGGGGAGGCCTTTGGCTTGGGCCGCGGTGATGGCGGCGGGGGACCATTTTTCCCAAACGATGTCGTTCGCGGCGGGACTTTGGGGCCAGCCCAATACCGAGCCGAGGAGGAGGACGAGGAGGCCTCCGCCAATGCCGATGCGGCGGTGGGCGGGTTTCGCGCCGAATTTCGCGTAGCGGCCGTAGAGCCAGACCGCGAGGGCGATGAGGGTGAGACCGAAGATGGCGTTGAGGGAGCCGCCTTCAGTGGTTTGCCCGGCAAGGACCCAGATCAGAAATCCGACGGTGGCGTAGAGCGGGAAGGCCATGGCTTGTTTGAACGTTTCCATCCAAGCACCGGGACGAGGAAGGAGTTTTATCGCACCGGGGAAAATCGAAAGCAGCAGGTAGGGCAGACTCAGGCCGACCGCGATGGCGGTAAAGACGGCGAAGGACGGCACGATGGGCAGAGCGAGGGCGGCACCGAGGGCGGGAGCGAGGAAGGGGGCGCTACAGGGGGTGGCGACGACGGTGGCGAGCACGCCGGTGAAGAAGGAGCCGGTGTAGCCCTGCTTGGATTGCAGTTTGGCGCCGACGCCGGTGGCGCTCAGGCCAAATTCGAAGACGCCGCTCATAGCCATGGCGAAGATGAGCAGGATGGCGGCGAGCACGAAGACGAAGCCAGGCGATTGGAGTTGGAAGCCCCAACCGAGTTGATCACCGCTGGCTCGCAGCAAGGCGAGGAGTCCGGCTAAGGACCAGAATGAGGCGAGGACGCCGAGGGAGAATACCCAACCGTGCATGGCGACGCGTTTGCGGTCGGCGCCGGCTTGGTTGACGAAGCCCATGATCTTGATGCCGAGCACGGGAAATACGCAGGGCATCAGGTTGAGGATGAGGCCACCGACTAACGCGATCGCGAGGGTGAAGATGAGAGAATTCTCTTGGCCGGTATCGGTTGACGATGCGGATAGCGGAGCGGCCATGGCGATCGTTCCGGCGGCGCCGAATGGCACATTGATGGCGAGGCCGGGGAGGGCGCCCGCGGTGGTCCAGCTTCCGTGCTGGCGGAGGACGCCGAAGAGACGTTCACCGGTGGCGTCGGAGTAGTCGGAAATAGGGAGATCGATCACGAGCGTATCGGCGGTGGCGGTGGCGCTGATTTGAGGTTGATCGTAAGCGATGTAGGCGTCTGCGGCGAAGAACCAAGGGGTGTCGGCCGCACCGTTGGCAAAGCCGCTGACGGAGAGGCGAGCGGTGGTGGAGTTGAGTTTTTCGGCGATCACGGTGACTCCCGCGGGCAGACGGGGGAGTGACTCGATCGTGTCGGCAATACTCGCGCCGTGGGTGAGATCGAGGGCCGGAGTCGAGTTGACGACCGGGAGAGTGAGTTCGAGCGCTTGGTCGCCGGGAATACACACATCGGCGCACATCAACCAATCGGCGTGGCCATTGAGGGTAACGGTGGTGCCGGGTGGGATATCGGCCGGGGCGGTGATGGTGAAGGGGAGGTAAACGACTTCTTCGTAGCCGTTGCCCGTGATGTCACCGTGAGAATCGCGGATCGGGATCGGGGTGGGCCATTGGATTTCTCCGGCGGTCCAACCGGCAGGAAGGTTCCATTCGATCGAAGTGGGATAGCCCGTGCCGGCGTTGATCCAGTAGGTGTGCCAATGGGGGACGTGTTCGAGGCGAAGCGCGGCGTGAAAGGTCGACCCGGGTTGCACGCTAGTCTGCATCGAAACGAGCGAGGCTTTTACTTGGTCCTGCCCCAGCGCGGAGGTGGCGGAGAGGACTAAAAGCAGGAAGAGGGACTGAAGGCGGAATCGCATGGCAAAATTGAGGAGCGTAGAGGTGGGAGGGTTGACCCCGGCGATTTGTTCCCGATCTAGGCGAGAGTCACGCAGACTTAGTCAGTGACGGGATCAAATAGCGACGTGGAATAGTAGCGCTCCGCCCGATCGCAGAGAATGGTGACAACGCTCGCGGCGGGCCCCAATTGGTGAGCTACCGTGATCGCGGCACAGAGATTGGCTCCGGATGAAGTGCCGACCAAGAGGCCGAATTCGCGCGATAGGCGTTTCGTCATCGCGATGGCGTCGGCGCTGGATACGCGTTGTTTTTGATCGATAGGCGCTTGGCGAACGAGGGGGGGGATATACCCGCCGGCGATCCCTTCGATCGCGTGGCAACACGGCATTTCGCCTGAAAGCATGGCGGCTTCGTCGGGCTCCATGGCCACGATCAAGGTGGCGGGATTGGCGGATTTGAGGGCGCGTCCGCAGCCGGTGATGGTGCCGCCGGTGCCATAGCCGGAGACGAAGGCGTGCACGCGGCCGCCGGGAATTTGGTGGAGGATTTCGGGTCCGGTGGTGTGTTCGTGATCCGCGGCGTTGAGGGGATTTTCGAACTGACGGGGCAAAAAATAGCGGGAGTCCGCGGCAGCCATCCGACACGTCCGGTCGATGCCGGTGGCGTAGCCCTCGGTCGGCTCGAAGAGTTCGATTTCGCCGCCGAGCTGCCGAATGAGGTGGCGACGTTCGACGCTCGCCCGATGACTCATCAGAATTTTTACCCGGTAGCCGAGAGCGGCGCCGACCATGGCGAGGGCGATTCCGGTATTCCCAGAGGTGCATTCCAGAATGACCGAATCGGGTTGCAGCAGACCGCGCCCCTGGGCGTCGGCGATAATGGATTGAGCTAACCGATCCTTGATCGAGCCGGATGGGTTTAGGAATTCCGCCTTGGCGAAGATCGTGACGTTTTCGGCGGCAAAGTGCAGCTCCAGCAGGGGCGTGTTCCCAATCTGGGCAAGGATCGGGGCCGCGCGTTTTGCGGTGAAGGGGACAGGCATGGTGATGGCGGACGGGGTTGACCTAAAGTTGTATGGAAGGTTGAGGGTTAATCAATTCCCCGCACTTTTTTTGGCCCTGACGAAAAATTGCACAGGTGGACGCATGGGCCGATCGGTTGGGGAAATGGGACTCGGCACTTGGAAAATGGAGGGGGCACTGGGGGGGGGCGTGACGAAGGCGGCAGCCCAAGCGATCTGGTCGGCGGCTTACGATGGCGGTGTGACGTTATTCGATACCGCGGACGGGAATGGCGGAGGGCGAAGCGAGACGATCAGCGGAGAATTTTTAAAAGAAACCCCCTCGGCGGCCGATGAGGTGTTCGTGGCCACTCAACTGGGGCGGCGGGGAGATCCGGGCGGGTGGGAAAATTACACCCGAGCGGCGGTGCGCCAACACACGGAGGATTCGTTACAGCGGCTGCGAAAGGACTGCGTCGACCTCACGCCACTGCACTGCGTGCCGCCGGAAGTGCTGAAGCAGGGGGGGGCTTGATGAGCTGGAGACGGAAGGGAAAATCAAAAGCGAAGGCGGCGAATGTTGCCCTCATCGTGGGGCTGTCGCTCGCGAGTGGATTGCGAGGTGGTAAGATGACTGCGAATCCCTAATTTGCGGCAGATGATCACCGAAACTTTAATCGGGATGGCGCGGCGTTTAATGGGGGGGGGAACCTTTTCCGGATTAAAATTCTCGAAGGGACTGGAAGTCATCGAGGAGTGACGGTCGTTGGTGCCGGCGGGTATGACTCTGGCGGAGTTTTCACTGCGGGGGATGCTCGATCATGATGCGGTGAGTGTGATCATTCCGGGGGCGCGGAATCCGGATCAAGTCACCCGCAATTTGGCGGCGGCGAAGCAACCGGCATTGAGCGCGGAGTTGGAGGCGAAGTTGGCGGAGTTTTACGCGGCTCAGGTGGCCGGGCACATCCGCGGGTCCGATTGATTATTACGACTTCTTCTCGGAGATATGGGCCAGCATCAAGGTGAAGAAGCAGAGCACGAGGTTCTCCAGCGGGAGTTGGAGCACGGTGGGGAGCGTGTAGATGATTGAAACGGTGGGCAGCCACACGCCGAGGTTGGCGATGATCACGGGTAAAAGCTCGCGCAGGAACCAACCGGGTTGGCGGATGCTGGCGATGATGGGAGCGACGGACAGGTGGTTTTCCACCCACTTGTAGGCGAGCCACATACCGGGCGCGGCGAGAAGGGGGCCGTAGAGTGTCTGGTCGACGGCCACTTTGGTGACGACGGTGGCGAACGAATTATCGTGGCCGAAGAGGGCGGCCATGCCGGTGTAGAGCCAATGAAGTTCAAATCCCTTGTAGGCCCAAAAAACAACGAGGCCGCCGCCTTGGGCGATAGTGAAGCGATGACGGGTGGCGGGGTTGGCCTTGATATACAGCCACGGGATCAGGCCGCCAAATAAAGCGGTGGAAACCATGCTGTAGGGAAGACCAACGCGGAAGCGGAATTCTTCAAAATGTTTGAGTGCATCGGCGACGCCGGGGGCAAAGTAATAGCCCAACACGAGGGCGAGGGCGAAGGCTTGCAGGACTAGACCGGGAACCAGATTGGCCCGAGCGCCCGCGAGGCCGGATTGGCAGGCGTCGCGAAAAGTGGGATGGGCAGTCGACATGCTCGGAAGGTTGATCCGAGGACCGAGGAGCGGCGAGAGGGAAAGAGCGGGGGAAATCGGGAACGAAAAACGAGTAAGAGAACGAGGCCCTACGGCTGGGCGAAGAAGGCGGCGGTGACTACGCCGATATAGTTTTGGCGGGTGACGCGGGTGCGGTCGGCGACTCGTTGATTGTTTATGCCGACGGTAATCCAGCCTTCGCGGGTCTTTTTGACCAGAGCGTGGGCCACGCGGCGACCGGGCGCGCGATGGTAGAGCACCACTTGACCGATTTCGAGGGCTTCATAGGGCAGGGTTTCGGTGACAATCCAGGCGTCGGGCGGAATGAGGGGTTCCATGGAGAGGCCCGAGCCGCGCCAAGTCTGGGCGGGTTGGCGCTGGCGAGCGAACGCTTCGGCGCGCTCGCTCAAGGCGCGATCGATCGCGCCTTGAGAGGCAGGGGGGCCTTGAAGGTTATAGCGCTCGATATGAGGCACCGTCACCGTAATCGGAGCGTTTTGGCATCCGGCGAGCAAAAGACTGTAGGCGCAAGCGGCCAGGGCAGTGGTGAATCGAGGGGGAAGGAAGAGGCGCAAGATGAAAGACAGGTTTGCGAAAGAAGACTGGTGGCGACAGAACTTTTGGCATGGAGCTTGATTTTTCTACGCTGGATTCGCGAGACGTGTATCGCTGGATGATTGCAACAATCGTGCCACGGCCGATTGCCTGGGTGTCGACGATGAGTGCCGAAAGTGGCGCGACGAACCTCGCGCCGTTTTCATTTTTTCAAGGAGTGTCGACGGCGCCGCCGGTGTTGATGTTTGTGCCGGCGAACAAGCGGGACGGCACGTTCAAGGATACGCTACGCAATGTGCAGGCGACCAAGGAATTTGTAGTGAACATGGTCCCGGCCGAGATGGCGGAAGCGATGAGTGCGACATCGGCCATGCTGCCGCACGGTGAGAGTGAATTTGAGCGCTTTGGCGTGAAGGAAATCGCCAGCACTCAGGTGAAACCGCCGCGGGTGGCGGCGTCGCGGGTGGCGTTTGAATGTCAGCTGCATACGGTGGTGCGGATTGGGGAAGGGCCGGGGGGCTCAAATGTGGTGTTCGGGCGGATTTTGTGTGCGCATATCGATGATGGGGTGCTCGGGGCGGAGGGTTTGCCGGATGCGGGGAAGCTCGATCTGATCGGGCGAATGGGGGGCGACGATTACTGCACGACGCGGGATCGGTTTACGATCGATCGATAAACCCAAATCCCGCCGGAGGAATTGGTCACAGAGATCACCGCGTAGATCAAAGAGTTCACGGAGAGATGATGATGGGATCGATCACGAAAGAGGTGCTGTTGAAACCAAGGAGCGAAGGCCTAGGCTCGATGGATGGGTTCGGCAGTCCCGGAGTCACTCCGGTCTGCCTCGGTGGGCTCTGGGGCTAAATTATGCCCGCATAGGGCATAACTGCGGTTTCTCGCATAAAGGGTCTTTTCCTCGGAGGCAGAGTGACTCAGATTTAGCGTCGGTGTCTGATGATTTCGCGCAACCTTTGCCCCAAACTCGTTTCAATTCCGCGGCGTTGCCGACTCCGGCCGAGATGGTGGCCAATTCGTGGCGAGGAGGAGAGGCTCATCATCGCGTGGGGCAAACTCGTGGGGGCCAGTGGTGGTGGTTCGACCCGGTTGACGGGGCGCGAGTGATTGCGGGGGTCCAGGGGGTGAATCGTTCGTTGAGTGCGGCACCGATCTGGCCGCAATTACGGGAGTGGGGGTTTAATTTGCTGGGGTTTGATGCGGCGGAAGGGTTGCGCAATCGCGGCGCCGCGTTCCTGCAGGCGTTGGAACTGAGACGGGCGACGGGCTATCCGATTCATCAAGGTGGGGTGCATTTGCCGGATGTGTTTGATCGGCGGTGGGAAGGTTTGGCGGAGCAATTGGTCAATGGGGTGATGCCCACGGCGAGTTTGGCGGGTTACTTGGGTGACAGTGCTTTGAGTTGGGGCGATGCGGCGGTGGAGGGGGTGGCGCTCGCTCGACCGGCGCTGTTACAAGTGTGTTTGAGTCTCGATCCGTCGTATGCGGCCTACCACGCGGCTTGGGAGTTTGTGTTCGCGGAGCGCGCCGGAAAATTGACGCGGTTGAATACGGACTGGGGCATGGCGTTGCCCAACAAGGAGGCACTGCGCCAGATGACGCGGGAGGAGACGCCGATTGATACGCCGGGTTATCGGGTGGATTTGGACCGATTCACGCGGCAGATGGCATTGCGCTATTTCGGGGCGGTGAGCCGAATTTTAAATGCGGTGGATCCGGGCCGACTTTGGCTAAGTTCGCCACTGGCGAGGACGACACCGGTGGCCGTGCGAGAGATCGCGGCTCAACACTGTGATGTGTCGCTGGTCACTGAGGTCGGGCTCAGTGAGGGCATCGGGCCGGAGCTATTGGTGGAGGTGGACTGGGCTCGTGCCCGGGGCTTACGGAGCGAGATGGACCCGGTGGGAATGGGTGATTTTGAGCGGATGATTTGGCGGGGGCGAGAGAGTCTGCTGTCGGCGATCCGGGCCCCGCAGGTGGTGGGTTACATTTGGGGTCATTATGGGGCCGGGGACTGGGGGAGAGACGGCGCGTTTACCAGCGGATTATTGGATGAGGCGGGTCGGATCAATCAGGCCCATGTGCCGGCGCTGCAGGCGATCAATAGGGTGGCCGCGGCGGTGCGCGCGGAGGCGGCGGGTTAGCCCTTGCGGGGGAAGCGTGAGTCCGATCATGCTCCGCGCTGTTTTTGCTTTTTTCTAATGGATGATTCTCTCTTTGCCGACTACCTGAAATCGCGTGTGCGCACGGTGCGTGATTGGCCTATTGCGGGGGTGAATTTCCGCGATGTGACGACGTTATTCAATGATCCGGAGGCATTTCGGATGATGATTGAAGCGTTCTCGCTGGACTGCACGCAACGGGGAGTCGATGTGATCGCGGGGGTCGACGCGCGGGGATTTATCACCGGCGGCGCATTGGCTTATCAGGTGCACAAGCCTTTCGCGTTGGTGCGCAAGAAAGGTAAGCTCCCCTATCGAACGATCGCGGAGGATTACGCGCTGGAATACGGGTCGGCGACGATCGAGATCAATGAGGATGCCTGCAAAGCGGGGCAACGGGTGTTGTTGATCGATGATTTGATTGCGACGGGGGGCACGTTATTAGCGGCGGCCAAGTTGTTTAAACGTTTGGGGGCCAAGGTGGTGGGCGTGGCCACGATCATTGATTTACCGGAATTGGGTGGATCGCAGAAATTGAGGGATGCGGGATTGCCGGTGCACGCGCTGTGTGAGTTTTCGGAAGCGGAGTGAGGGCCTCACTTTAAAGGAGTAAATTCATGAGTCTGACCATTTGGTGTAATGCAGGTTTTAGCGATGCGGCGATGGCGCTGCTGGTCGAGGGCACGCGAGCGCATCGGCTGGTGCGGACGAAGAATGCCCAGGCATCGTCCTTGCGGACGGGCGAGGCGGATCCGGCCTTTTGGGAAGCGGATATTGCGCTGGGACAACCGGACGTGGACCAGTGTTTTGAATCGCCGCGAATCCGGTGGATTGAGGTGACCTCGGCGGGTTACACGCGCTACGACACCACGGAGTTGAAAGAAACGCTGCGGGAGCGCGGCACCGTATTCAGTAATATGTCGGGAGTGTTTGCTGATCCGTGTGCGCAGCATTTGCTCGCGATGATGCTGGCGCTGGCGCGGCAGTTGCCGGCGTCGTGGCGTGACCAAAATGAAGAGAGTCCGCCTTGGGCTTACCTCCCTCGGCGAGAGGTTTCGACGTTGTTGACGGGGCAGTGCGTTTTGATTCTGAGTTATGGCTCGATTGCGCGGCGATTGGTGGAGTTATTGCAGCCGTTTGGGATGAAGATCTATGCGTTGCGGCGCCGGACTTACAGCGAATCGGGGGTGCATGTGATTGCGGAAGAGCGACTGAGTGCGGTGCTGCCGGAGGTCGACCACTTGGTGAATATCTTGCCGGGCAATGATGAGACGGAGCACTTCGTGAATGCGCGACGGTTGGCGCTGCTCCAGCCCGGCGCGCGGTTTTATAATGTGGGGCGGGGGACGACGGTGGATTACCGGGCCTTGCGGGAAGCGTTGGAGGGGGGGCGGCTGGATGCGGCTTATCTGGACGTGTTCGACGTCGAACCGTTGCCACCGGAAGACCCGCTCTGGCGCACCAAAAATTGCCATATCACGCCGCACACGGCGGGTGGGCGAGGGGGGCAGGATGTCGCGATTGTGGAGCATTTTCTGCGCAACCTGGCGGCGTTTGAGAGAGGCGAGTTGGGGGAAATTACGGATCGGATTTTGTAATACGGGAGGGATGGAAGGGGGTTCACGCGGCGTCATTTTTTTGAAGGGAATTGCGGGGGTGGCAAGACGGGGCGTGGGTGCGGTCTTTTACATGCGGTGGGTTGAAACGGATTGGTTTTAAGTCACCGAGACGCTGGTGGATACGGGCCTAGGGGTAGGTGAGGTGCCGGTGCGAGGGTTGCATCTGTCCGACCTGCATGCCGTCGGATGTGGTGTCTTGGCCGATGATCATCCGGGCGATGGCGTTGGGGCTGGCGCAAAAACCGGACCTGATCGTGTTGACCGGAGATTTTTGGACTGACCGCCACGAAGCGTTCGGCAGGGAAACTGCAGGAGTGTGGCGCCAGAGGAGTCATGGGAAAGACCTCTAATTGTCACCCAAATGTAACTGTAAAATTTGACTACATGATGGTTTAATCGGCGCGTGTTCGGAACTCGCGCCGAAACTAAAACTGAAGTGACCGAAGCCGACTTGGCCAACTGGAAACTGCTGGGAGCTTTTCAACGGCGTCTGCAACCGGTGCTCGATAAAGCTGCGCCCTCGGCGACCGAGCAAGACCCCCGGCGCAAGCTGTTCGCGTCCGACTACTTTTCGCTGCTGCGGTTCGGGATGCTCAACCCGGTGCTCGAGACGACCCGGGCACTCAGCGCGGCCAGCGCGCTGCCACGCATGTAACAGGAGGTCTGCAGCCACGAGGTCAGCCTGGGCAGTTTGTCCGACATGCAGCATGTGGTGGACCCGCAACTGTTGGCCGGGTTGTTGCGTTCACTGGCCAAGGAGGGGCTAAGCCGATTTTTGGTGACACTCGGGTGCGCGAGCACGTCGAGGAACTGGTAGCCAACGACGGCACGCTTTTGCCGGCCTTGCCCCGGGTGGCATGGGCATTGTGGCAGGACTCGCAAAACCGTGCGGCCAAACTCCATCTGGAGTTGTCGGTCTGGCGTGATGTGCCGGTGGCGGCCACCGTGACTGAGGGCAAACGCTGCGAACGCGCGGTGTGGCGGCACCAATTGCGCCCCGGGGTATGTTACGTCAACGACCGCCACTACGGTCATGATTACGGGTTGATCGGCGAGGTCCAGTCGCGCGGAGCCCGCCATGTCCTACGTTTGTGCAAAAACGCGGTGTGCGCGGCGCTGGAGCCAGACCGAGCCTTGTCCGAGGCCGATCACGCGCAGGGCGTGGTGGCAGATACCGAAGTGCGCCTCGGCGCAGGCACACAGGGACCGACCGGTCGTTTGGTGCGCGTCGAGGTCGATGGGCATGTGTTTTTGTTGTTCACCAATTTGCGCGAGGCTCCGGCCGAGTTAATCGCGCTGATCTATCGCTATCGGTGGCGCATCGAACTGTTTTTAAGTGGCTCAAGTGCCTCCTGGGCTGTCGGCATTGGATGGCGACCTCTCGCGCGGGCGTGACCTCCCAGGTCTATTGCGCGTTGATCGCCTCGGTTCTGCTGGTGCTGTGCACCGGGCGCAAGCCGACCAAACGGTAATGGGAGATGTTGCAGCTGTATTGGATGGGATGACCAAGACGCTTTGGCGCGCTGCTTTGCCGCCAAAAAATCCTCCTAACGCTCCTCGGGGATAAACGGCCCTCATGGGCCGTAGGGCGAAGCTGTGTCTGCTTCCCAACATCGTGTCCCTCAGACCAGCGAAATTACCCGCTCAGTTCTCTACCCAAGCAGCGGAAGGCCAGAATTACGCCACCGGATTTCAATACCCGGTCATTCAGAACCGGGACGTGTTTGATTATGAAAATCAGCTTTTCTCCGGCAATACTTCGCTGATTGAGCGTGATTTCGAGACTTACAACGTGACCTTGGAGCAGCTGTTCTTCAAGCAGCGCAACGCTGGCATCGAAATCGCTTTCGATAGTCAAGAATGGGCGCCCGAGTGGCGGATGCCGGTTGATGACTCCTTGGTCTCGATCTACTCCAACGCTGACATCGCGATCGCTATCTCCGAGAGACTCGGCAACGGCGACCCTAATCCGAATCTGGGCCGGCCCAATGTGCGGATGTTTGATTTCGGCGGTTTTGCGAATCAGCAAATTGACCGGGAAGCAGCTCGGGTTACCGCTTTCTATGATCTCGATTTCGAGGACGTCCTTGGAGGGGGCATTGGCAGATGGTTGGGCAGCCATACCATCACTGGTTTTTGGGGGACCCAGAGTGAGACCAACGAATTCCGCCGGGAGCGTCTATCGTGGGACAGTGATGAAGTTGATATGGCCACCGCCTTAAGCGGCAACGGCGCCGGCTTCTTCCGCACCCTCGTGGGAGTAGCGTATATCGGCCCGAGTGCGCTCGGTGCGAGTGGCCCCGACCAGGTCCGGATCAGCCCCGTGAATGTCTCAGTGCCGCAGGCGGGGGACTCCTACAACCTGTGGGATCAAGGGCCCACGGGTCGGGCCCGCTTTGACGACTCGATTAAGAACAACAACTTCAATGTTCAGCAGATCAATTTTGCGGGTAACCTGACCAAGAACGAAATCGATTCCGAGGCAGTGACGATTCAAAGTCGTTTCCTTGATGGCCACATCGTCGGACTGACCGGCTGGCGCAGCGATGAGGCGACGAGTTTTGAACGGCTTACTACGGGACAGATCAACGATTTGACCGGCAATGCCTCCCGCATCGAAGCCGACGGCAGCTTGAAGGCGGAGAACTACATCCTGCAGGATGACCCCAGTTCGGTAGAAAAGGGTGATACCTTCACTGCTAGTGTGGTGGCCCATGTGCCTGATGCTTGGACGGAAAAACTACCCCTGGCGCCTCGTTTGAGTTTCCACTGGGGCGAGTCGGAGAACTTTTCGCCCGCCGGATTGCGCCGCGATGTTTACCTTAATGTCATCGGACCTCCCACGGGCGATACGACCGAATACGGTTTCTCCGTCGAGCTAGCGAAGAAGCACTTCCTGCGTTTCAATTGGTTCGAAACGGCTTCTGCGGGATCCGACTCAGGTTTGAACGCCGCCCTCGTTACGAATCGCCAAGCTTATCGCCTTGAGCGGATGGTCGCGGAACCACTCAACACTGGCTGGACGTTTGCCGAAAACAAGGCGGCCATGACTGCTGCCCTCAATGGCGCGGATCCGATTCCTGGGATCAACTCCTATGCGGAACTGGAAGCCACCATAATCGGGCTGATTCCCGCCGAGCTGCAGAGTCAGTATAACTATCGAGTAGAGAACCAAAACGGCACCTATCGGGTCGAAAGTGAGACCTTCGGTGGCCAAATGGCGACGGCCGCGGTTAAGGCGGAAGGCTTCGAAGTCGACTTCGTTTCCAACCCGACGCCCAACTGGCGCGTCTCGCTCAATGTGGGCAAGCAAGAAACGGTGCAGTCGGACAGTGCTCCTCTTGCCGCCCAACTGGCGGCGACGATTTTGGGTAACATCGAGTCGACCGGTCTGCGCGACCTGCGGGTGTCGCCGACTTTCGGAGCCGACGAGACGGTGTTTGGCGAGTATAACCGCCTCGTGCTGGTGCCTCTCAATGGCATTTTGGCCCGAGATGGCACGACTTCGCTTGAGCAGCGTAAATGGCGCGCGAATTTCGTGACCAATTACCGATTCACCGAGGGTTTCTTCCTCAAAGGATTTTCGATTGGTGGCGCGATTCGTTGGCAGGACGAAGTGGGAATCGGATTCGGTCAGACCTTCTCCCCTGAGGCGGGTATCGTGCCTGATCTGAACAACCCGTTCTTCGCCCCCAGCTCGTGGAATGGTGATGCTTGGACGTCTTATCAGCGCAAACTCACGGAGAAGATCAACTGGAGGATCCAGCTCAACGTCCGTAACCTGATCGGCAACGACGACGCGATCCCGGTGCGGGCCAACCCCGATGGCTCTATTGCGGTTATCCGCATTCCGAATGAACGCGTATGGTTCATCACCAACACCTTTGAATTCTAGTCTGCAGGGTTATGCACGGTGGACCCGCCTCCTCTCCGGAGGCGGGTCTTTCGTTTCCCACCCCGAGACCGTCGTCGACGTTTGCGGGCAGTTACGAAGACACGGTGGCGAAGATACTTGCGGATGCTACTGATAGCGGTCACCGGGCTTGCCGGGTCATCGATGGCAGAGGGTGGGCCCATCGATGATCCATCAGCCCCGCCGCCCAATATAATCGTGATTCTCGTCGACGAAATGGGTTACGGCGATTTGGCGAGTTACGGCCATCCGACGATACGCACTCCGCATCTGGATCGGATGGCGAGCGAAGGGCAGCGTTGGACCAACTTTTATGCGGCCGCCAATGTCTGCACCCCAAGCCGGGCCGCGCTGCTGACGGGCCGCTGGCCGGTGCGAAATGGCATGACGAGTGATCGTCGCCGGGTCTTGACCGCCCAAGCTGCGGGCGGGCTACCACTAGCCGAAATCACCTTGGCCGAGGTCCTCAAAGCGGAGGGCTACCGCACGGCCTGTATTGGGAAATGGCATCTGGGACACCGGCCGCAGTTTTTGCCGACGCGCCAAGGGTTCGATATTTTCTACGGTACGCCCTATTCGAATGACGAACAACCGGCCGAGGCGTGGCAAAAGGCGTTTCACCGCCGGGACTATTGGAACACTCCACTGTTCTACGAGCCGCGTAGCGAGTATTGGGATATCCCTTTGATGGAAAACGAACGGGAGATTGAGCGTCCGGTTGCACAGTCCACCCTGACGCAAAAAGCAACCGAGCGGGCCTTGAACTTCATCCAGTCGAGTGACGATGAACCGTTTTTTCTCTACCTCGCTTATCACATGCCTCACGTGCCGTTGTTTGTCTCGCCCGAGTTTCAAGGCCGCAGCGAGGGCGGGATCTACGGAGATGTGATCGAGGAGCTGGATGCGGCGGTAGGACAGATTCTGAATCATTTACGGAATGAGGCGCTCGCCGAAAATACGCTGGTGCTGTTCACCTCTGACAATGGTCCGTGGACGGTCTTTGGCACCCACGGCGGATCAGCTGGGCGGCTGCGCGGCGACAAGGGATCCACGTGGGAAGGCGGCAATCGCGTCCCGGCCATATTTTGGTGGCCCGGGCGAATCTCCCCCGGCACCGAGCTTGGCATCGGTGCGGGCGTTGACCTCATGGCAACGGTGGCGGCCTTGTCCGGTGGTAAGCTGCCCGACGATCGGCCGATGGATTCGGTGGACCTGAGTCCGGCATTGTTGGGCGAGGGCCCTAGTCCACGAGACGCAATGTTGTATTTCAGAGGCACGCGTATCGAAGCGGTGCGGCAGGGCCCCTACAAAGCCCACTTTGTGACCGAGGATGGGTTCGGCTTAGATACCGCGCGGACGGAGCACGACTCCCCGTTGTTGTTTCACTTGGGACGAGATCCCGCAGAACGCGAAAACATCGCCGCGACGCACCCGCAGATTGTCGCTGAACTCACCCAGTTTCGTGCCAATACTGAAGCTCAACATTCCTATGGAACCGATCAATTGTCCGAGCAGCTTCCGGCTGCCTCGGCCCGGTGAAGTTATCAACGTGCTACCCCTATGCGTCCCCTCCCTTATCCTAAGTTCCTCTTAACCGCGCTGGCTTTCGGTGCGATCCTAGTGGCGGGTGCCTCCGGCGGCTCGGCGGCGCCTTTGCGCGCGGCGGCCGTTAAAGTAGAAATCACTCCCGATGAACCGAAGACGCTGGGCGGTTACGGTGCCCGGGAGTCGACGGGGGTGAATGACCCGATTCACCACCGGGTCCTGTTACTCGAAAGTGAAGGCCAAGAATGGGTACTGGTGTCTTCGGAGTTTTGCGTGATGTCACCCGCCAAGTATGACGAGGTTGCGGCGCGCTTGGAGCGGGAACAAGGCCTCGAACGAAACAACTTCTGGTGGACCCTGACCCACACGCATTCGGCCCCCGAAGTCGGTCCCGGCGGCATGGCTCAGGTCTTTTTGCCCGATCGTTACGAACACCGCATTGATCAGCCCTACACGGACTTCGTCGTGGAGGAATTGATTGTGGCCATTGCGCAAGCTCGCTCCCAACTCCAACCCGCCACGATCGGTTTCGGTTGGGGGCATTCGCAGGCGAACATCAATCGTCGCGCCCGGGATATTGATGGCACCACCCGACTTGGGATGAACCCGGATGGCGCGGTTGATCGGCGGATTGGACTGTTGCGCGTGGATGATCTGGCCGGGGCCCATCGCCTTAGTCGCCAACTATCCCATCCATGGCACGGTGCTGGGGTCATCAGCGGAGACGCTCCCGGGGTGGTCTCCCAATACGTGGAAGCGCAGTTGGACGCGCCGATGTTGTTCATCAACGGTGCGGCGGGAAATCTGGCCCCGATCTACAGCGTTCGTCCGAATCCGCAGGCTGGTCATCTGAGCGAATTTCGTAAGCTATTGGGTGATCGTATTCTGGCTGCGAATGCCATGATTCGGAGTCCCTTGGCGGAAGTAGATCTCAAGATCGCTGAACTGATCGTCGAAATTCCCATGAAGGCCGGCCTCGCGTGGGCCGACGATCTGGCGGCTTATCATCGCATCGACGCCGCTGGCGAGGCGCAGGTCAGGTTGCCAATTCGCATGCTGACCCTGAACCGCGAGTTGGCGATCTGGGCTGCGCCAATCGAACTGTTTTGCGAAGTCTCCAACGAAATTCGGGAACGCTCCCCTTATCCCTACACCTTCTATTATGGCTATACCAACGGCTGGCTGGGTTACCTCATGACGGACGAGGAACGGCAGTATGGCGGTGACGAGCTGCGTGTTTCACCCTTTGCCCCGGGCGCTGATCGGCTGGTGAAACAGGCCGTGCTCTCGGCGCTGTCGCCGTGACGGATCTTTTTGCTTTCAACCGCATTTTATAGACCCCGACTAACCCCTGCCGCTCATGCTTAAGTCGCGCCCCTCCGGTCAAGAAACCCTCTTTATTAGCGCCGGGATCTTTAAGATTCGACTGCCGTTTATCCACTACCGTTTCGAGTGGCCGGACTACATTCAAGGACTGTTAATGTGCGCGGTCGATCTGGCGGCGATTCCGCTGATGGTGGAGCTCTTGGGCATGCCCTTCGAAGTGGCGTTGGCCGTCGTCATGCTCAACGGACTGTTCTATCTGGTTCACCATTTGATGGGGGATCCGGTGGTGCCGGGCTGGATCACGCCGGCCATCCCGTTGATCATGGCGTATTGCGCCCAATTCCCTGAAGGCGAAGCCCGGGTCTTCGCGCTCATTGCGTTCCAACTGACCCTCGGGATCTTCTCAATTGGATTGGGCGCAACCGGCGCCGCTCGACGGATGGTGGGTCTTATTCCTCCGGCGATAAAATCGGGCATCATCATCGGAGCAGGTGTCGCCGCCGTCATGGCGGTGTTCAAAGTCGGCGGCCGATTTGATCAGTATCCTTGGAGCATTACCATCTGTGTCGGGGCCGCGTTCTACCTTATTTTTTCCAAAGGATTTCAGGAGATCAAAGCGAGATATGCTTGGGGCGCGCTGATCGCCAAACTGGGCATATTCCCCGTCATCATGTTGGCGCTCATCGTCGGACCGCTGTTTGGCGAAGTGGCGTGGTCGAAAATCGAGTGGGGATTCAGCAGGCCCGATTTTATCGGACTGTGGCAAAACTACACGGTGTTCGGGTTAGGCTTTCCGCCGCTGACGATGGTGCTCTCGGCGATCCCGACGGTGCTCGCGACCTACATCGTGTTGTTTGGTGACATCCTCCAGAGCAAAGCGATCTTAGATGAAGGGGATCTGGTCCGGCCAGACGAGAAAATCGACTACGATCCGAATCGTTCGCATCTGCTGTTTGGTGGTCGCAATACGGCGATGAGTATTCTAGGCCCCGATATCACGATGTGTGGACCGCTTTGGGCGGCGATGCAGGTCGTGGTGGTCGAACGTTACAAGGAAGGCCGTAAAGCTATGGATTCCATTTTTGGTGGTTCCGGCTCGTTCCGTTGAGGCACGAATACCGGCTTGTTACTCCTCCCCATCGTAACACTCCTGCAGCCCATTCTCGGCATCGCCTTGGCATTGACGCTGTTGATCCAAGGCTATGTCAGCGTGCGAATCGGTGTCATGGAGTCACGCAGTCAGCGTGACCTCGGCATTGCAGGTATCGTGGCGGCGGTCCTCGCTATTAAGGGTGCGGCCTGGGCCTTCGGCGTAGGCGCGATTCTTTGCCTCCTCATCTACGGCCGAAAGTTCTTCACCGGAGAAAGCGACGATACATTCAAACTGAGAAACGACTGATCATCCGCCCTATTTCCCCACCAAGCTAAGTTCATGCCGAAAATGTTCAGATTCTGAGCTGAACCCATTCCCATACTCCCTCCTATACTCGGGCGTGAAAAGGGTGCCTAAATCTGCCCCTTGGTGCGCATAGCGAGGTAGGGTGAGTGGGCTGATTTACCGATGAATGCACACGGGTGCTTAACGGTGCCACCCCTTTGCAAAGGGTCTTAGCAGCCCTTGCCGTAAGGCGTGAAGGTTTGACGGAGGGATCCCGTGAATCGGTAGACCGGAGATGGGACGGAGCGAAGCGACGGTCTTGCGCAGCGGGATGGAGCCCAGCGGACGACACCAGTCCTTTCCCGCGCACCACGTTTTCTGAGCCTACCCTAAGCTCGTGAAATGTGCTCGCTTCGGATGGCTCGATTTTCACAGCGTGACGGGGTGCCGAGTATTGATCACAAGCTTTGGACGGCGAAAGCGGGCGGCGGGGATCTGCTGGCCGAGAGGGTGCATGTCTGGCGGTTGGCGGTGGCTCCACTGGTGAGCTGGGCATCCGAGCGATATCACCTGCTGCCGGCACGCGAGCGGGAGAAAATCCAGCGCAAGCACCGGCGCGAAGACGCCGAGCGCGAGGCGGTCGCCCGCGTGGGACTGCGCGTCCTCCTGGGCGGATACCTCGGCCGAGAGGCTGGGGAAATTGTCTTTGCGACGGAAGAAAAAGGGAAACCCGTGTTGGGCGAGTCGCCGGGCGGAATGCCGCGGGTGGAGTTCAACGTGTCACATTCTGGGGCATGGGTGATGATGGCTTTTGCGCCGGGGGTGCCCTTGGGCATCGATGTGGAACAGCACCGGGAGATCGAGCGGGATGAGTTGGTCGCCGGATTTTTTTCTGCCCCTGAACAGGCGAGTTGGGCGGCGGTTTTGGCGAACAGCCGACCGCAGGTGTTCTTTGAGGCTTGGACCCGCAAGGAATCCTACCTGAAGGGTCTGGGCGTGGGCCTGATGAAGGCGCTGGACAGTTTTACGGTGGAATTGGCGCCCGGAGCGGGGCCGGCCATTCTCTGGGACGACGAAGATCCCCGCGCGGGAGCAGATTGGCGACTGGTGCCGGTGTCGCCGGAAGACGGATACGCTGCGACGCTGGCCGTGGCGATGCCGCGGGAGCCGCGGGTGGAGACGTTCACTTTCGCGCCGATTTGAGTAATCGGGGGCGGGGTAGGCCTAGCTTGCTCGCAAGCTCATAGTGGAAAAGATGCCAATCAAAGTCTAGGTAGGCTCCGCCTTTTTCGTAGTGCCGAATAAATGCATTGCCCAAAATGTAGGTGCAGGCGGCCAAGAGCGCCGGTCCGGTCAGGAGACGCAACGGCAGGGCAATGAGGGCGAGATGCACATTCACCCAATCGCGCAGGACGTGGGAGATGGGATTGCTCGCCAGGGTGGAGTTGAGTATCCCGCCCGCTGATGCCGCGATCAAGGCGCGGGCCACATTCTGGGAAAAGGGCACCCGATAGAGTCTCGACAACTCAGAGAGCAAGCGGAGTTGCAGGGCCGAGATACCGACGCTGCCTAGGAAAGGTGCGGGCACCAACGAAACGGCGGCACACGTGGTGGCGCTGTCGCGCACGAGGCGGCGGGTATGAGCCTGCAGCGCCGGCGAGACCACCGGAGGGATCGTCAGAGTCTGAGCCTCGACCGACGGGGAGGAGGTATTGGCGTTCGTGGCGCTCATCGTTTCTGCCAGGCCGCGCGGCCTTCGGCGACGAGCCGTTCGAATTGGCGTTTGGCCACACCGGTATCGAAGTCTAGCAGGGTGCCGCCCGATTCGAAGTGCTCGATAAACACATGGCCGACCGCATAGGTAAGAGCGGTGGCGGTCACCGGCAGGGTGGCTGCGCCGATGAGGCTCCCGGCTCCCGGCAGGGTTTTTAGCAGGCTGCCGATGATGCCAGTGGCCAGGGAAAAAGAGCCGATTCCGCCAAGGAGGGAGAGCATAATCGCCTGCGCCCGGTGACGCGCAAAGGGCACCTCGTAGAGACGCGAAAGATCGGCGATCAGTTTAAGCTGTATCCCTGAAATGGCGACGACGTCGAAGATGGGCACGGGGAGCATTCCGGCACCCAAGGACAGCCCGAGGCGGTGATTGACCAGCTCGTGGGCCCGCGCGGCACGATCAGAGACCGGGGCGGGGAGGGGCGGGTCGGAAACGGGTGGCGGAGAAGGCGGGGTGGACGCTGCCGGTGGCGGAGCGCGCCGGGTAGTCTTTCGGGGGGCGGCGGCAGATTTCTTCGGGCGAGGCTGACGCGGCTTCCGTTTCGGCGGAGGCGAGCTGACCTTAGCGCTGGAGGCCTCCTCTGCCGGGGCGAGCGATTGGTTCAGTTTGGCGAGGAGTTTAGCGCTTTTTTTCATGGGGATGGGGAGGGCGGAGGGGCGAGGGCGGCAATTTCGAGGGCGGCGTTGAGCAGCTCTTCCCGGCTCACCGCGTCGAGCGCGGACCAGCCGAGCAGGGGCGCATGCTGGAACGTCTGGCGCCGGCTGATCCGGGACCGGAGGGCGGGCAGACCAATTCTGTCGGCGAGATCATTAACGCCCCGGGCCAGCACGGTGCGGGCTTGCACCTGATTGAACAGCAGGCGAGCGACAGACCCGGAGGGAAGATGCTGACGAACGGTCGCGACCGTGTCCTGCGACGACCAGAGATCGGCTGGGGACGGCGACGTGACGATGATCGCGATATGTGACTGGCTCAGCGCCTCATGCAGCAGAGGCGAATCGAGGCGCGGAGGCGTGTCGATGATCAGGAGACGATGGTTCCCACTGCCGTCGGCCGGGGCCGCGGGCACATCGCCGGTTTCATGCAGCCAGCGGGTGGCGGTGGCCTGCGGGTCACGATCGAGTAAGGCGGCGGCGTGGCCGGCGCGATTGAATGCGGCTGCCAGCAAGACCGAGAGGGTGGTCTTGCCCGCACCGCCCTTGCCATTGCAGATCGTGATGGTCAGCGGCATCGGGGGCTCGGTTCAGGGCACAAAAAACTCCCGGGCGAAAACCCGGGAGTTGAAAGGAGTCGCTTAAGCTGTAGCAGCTTCCGGAGCGGCTTCCGGAGCGGGACGTTTGTCGGAAGCGAACGTGATGATCAAGCCGATGATGGGCGTGAAGAGCACGGAGCAAAAGAAGTATCCCCAGAAGCCGAACTTACGGTCTTTACCGACGTAGCCGACGATTGCGCTGAGGACGATTAGAATGGTGAGGGAGATAAGCATGACGATTGATTAAATGATTATTTAGGTTTTGTTGTGGTCTGTTTAGAGGATTATATGTCGAGAGTCGTGGAGATCTTGGCGTCTACCTTTTTCGCTATAGCAGTCGCTTCTTTCTTACCCGCCTCGAAGGTTTCAGCGAAGTCTTTTTTCGCCTGCATGCCGTCGAAGTTAAGGAAGGTTCCGCCGGATTCAAAGTGTTGAATGAAGACCTTGCCAATCGCGTAGGTAACGGCGGCACCAAAGACCGGCAGGGTTGCTGCTCCCAGAAATGTGCCGATGCCGGGGATGCCCTTCACCATGCTTCCCACCGTGCCGAGTGCGAGAGTGGTGGCGCCCAAACTACCGAGCAGCGACAGGACGATGGACTTACCCCGATTTTCGGAAAATTCGACGCCGTAGTGCTTGGAGAGTTCGGAGAGCATCTTGACTTGTATACCGGTGAGGGCGGCCAAGTCGGCGATAGGAACGGGAATCAAGCCTGCTCCCATCGACCAAGGAATGTAGTTATTTACGATTTCCTCGGCGGCAGATTGTTTGGAGGCGGGTAGGGTGGCAGTGGACATGATAAAGTGGTGGGTATCGAGGGGTGTTCCGTCATTTAAGTTCAGATGCGGGTCTCGTCGGCGCAAGCCTAAAGGCCGCTTTTTGCGGGGGTGTAATTAGAAGTGATGGGTGATTAGTTGCGCCAGAGGGAGAGCCATTGGCCGTTGGCGCGGAGGACACGAAGGCTGGCGATGGCATCGGCATGAGAGGGATCCCACCAAGCGCCCGGTTTT
>Ga0335398_10002817_pt1 | contig 26633 bp, 26 predicted proteins | sample BON03_FD_205742 | JGI IMG/M metagenome (GOLD analysis project Ga0335398, IMG submission 205742) | Freshwater microbial communities from Lake Bonney liftoff mats and glacier meltwater in Antarctica - BON-03 (spades assembly) (version 2) | ecosystem: Environmental > Aquatic > Freshwater > Ice >... | reverse complement strand
CTGGCGGATCGAAATCATCTTCAAAGCTTGGAAAAGCACGATGAATTTCCACGTGATCCACCGGGTCTCGGCACTTGAGTTACGGATCTGTCTGACGGCCAGCCTGATCACGATCACGATGGGAACCGGACATCTCTACAAACTTTGCTACGCTCGGATCTATGAGGAAACCGGGAGAGACCTGAGTCTGATGAAGTTCAGTAAATATATTTCCAGAGATCTCCGCCGGCTGCAGGAGATCTGCCAATGGTTTCAGGCAGGAGGTTCCCCGGAAGAGCACGCCAGCCAGTCCTTGGTGAAATACTGCTGCTACGACAAACGAAAACGGCTGAACTATCACCAAAAACAGAGGCTAATCACAGCTCCTTGACGCCTATGCCCGCAGTGTCTACGATCTGCGCCTAATCGATTTCGCGGATGCTTCGCTCTCAGCGATAAAAAGAAAAAACACCAACAACAAGCAAATCATCGTGAACAAAGTAGCATTAACGGACTCGGGCGCATCGGACGTGCGACCCTCAAAATCATTCTCGAGTCCCCGGATCTTGAGAGCTGGTCGCGATCAATGACATCGCGCCGCTCGAAACCCTGGCTTACCTGCTGAAACACGACACGGTCTATGGCCGTTTTGGCACGTCCTTGGAAGTCGGTGACGATTCCCTGCGGATCGATCGCCGATCTCACCTTTGTTACCGAAAAGGCGACGAGGGTGGAGGAGATCAAGCGCATCTTCACCGAGGAATCCGAGAGCGAGCGCTACCGCGGCATTCCGGGGGTGACGCGCGATCCGCGCGTCTCCTCTGATATCTTGCGCGATCCGTGGGCAACGGTGGTGGATCTCGAAATGACCAAGGTGGTGATCGACGGCGACCTCGTGAAGGCCATGAGCCGGTATGACAACGAGTGGGGTTATGCGGCACCGATGGTGCGCGAAGCGGTTCAACTTTCAAAAGCTCAACAGTCGCGAGGCGCGTAATGAAGAAAACGATCGAAGACGTTGACTCGAGGGGCCGGTGCGTGTTGGTGCGGGTGGATTTCAACCTGCCGCTGAAGGATGCCTCGGTGCAGGACGACACGCGCATCCGCGCGACACTGCCGACGATCCGTCATCTTATCGGCCAGGGAGCGAAGGTGGTTCTGTGCAGCCATCTGGGAAGACCGGGCGGCGAGGTGGACGGGGCATTGCGGCTGGATCCGGTAACGAAGCGGCTCGAGGAGTTGATCGACCTTGCCGTTCGGAATCCATCAAACGCCTGACTTCCCGCCGCGTCTGCCCGGAGTGCGGCGCGGTTTACAACACCATCAGCGAGCCACCCGAGCGCGCGGATGTGTGCGACGGCTGCGGAAGCACGCTCATCCGGCGCAAGGACGATGAGCCGGCCATCATTCGCCGACCCTACGGGATTTACGAGCGGGAGAGCGGACCGGTGAGCGCGTTCTTCACCCGCAATCATCCCAAACTCATCCACCCGCAATCCGCAACGGGCTCCACCTCGAAAGGTACCGAGCGGATCAAGAAACAACTAACAGAGCCATGAGAAGCGAACACACAAACAAGAAACAGAAGTTGCGCGGGTGCGATGGCTTTGCCTCAAGGGCTGAAGCGGACAGGCAGTTTCCGGAAGCCGGTGGGATCAAGGAAAAGATCGCAGGGCTGCTGGGATACTTGCGCAATCAAGAGAGAAGAAATTGGAAGGGGCTGGCTTGCAGAGCCGGTCCCGGTGAGGCACACAAGAATGGCAAATCCGACCGGGCTCGTGACGGGAATTTTTCAAGGGAGCGTGGCCGCCCTTCTGGTGTGCAAAGAGCACGATTTTACGTGCAGAACGCAAGGGCAGGAAAGCTGGGATATCCGGAAGGTTTCGGGTGCAGCATCGCCAGAGTGGGGGCTTGGAATGGGCGAAACCACACTGGCACGATGTTTGCAGATCGGTCTCGTTCAATTCAATCAAATCCTATCAATCCAAGCCACATCCTATCGAGCCAAGCCGTTTCCTTTCGGACTAATCGCAGTCCTCGGACTTCGAATCTTCAAATCAAGTGCAAGGTCGGTATCCGAAGACAGGCGCCGAGCGACTATGGGGAGTTCGCGGGATTTCCCGTCGATGCGGGCATCGATTCGATTTCTCTCAATCCCGACAGTGCTGTCGGGTGCTGTCGGAACCCCGGCACGCGTGGCATGGACGAAAAACAAGAATATGAATGTATCAAAAAAGAGAGGGCCGGAATCATGAATCGAGTGCAGGCTAAGGTAGCCACTGTAACAGGCGGAGCTGCCGGTATCGGATGGGAGATCTGTCTGACACTGGCCAAGGAAGGCGCGAAAGTCGCCGTCACCGATCTCCAGAACGGGGAAGGACGAAAGGTCGTCAAGGAGATCGAGGATGTCGCGTGGGGAATTGCCTATCCCGCCTCCGATGAATCGAAATTTGTCACCGGCATTGAACTGGTCATCGACGGAGGTTATACGGAACAATGACAAGAAATCATCAATCCGACATCGTGATTTCCCGCCACCACTACGACGCGGTAATCTTCGATCTCGACGGGGTCGTTACCCAAACGGCCCGGGTGCATGCGACGGCTTGGAAGCGATTGTTCGATGACTATCGCGAGGACAGACTGAAGCGCAATTTGCCGGTTTACGAGCCTTTCGACGAGGACAATGACTATCGGGAATATGTCGATGGCAAGCCGCGCTACGACGGCATCGAAAGCTTCCTGAGCGCACACGACATCAATTTACCGCATGGCGATCCCGACGATCCGCCGGACAAGGAAACTGTCTGCGGATTGGGTAACCGCAAGAACGAATTATTTCACGAGCATCTTGAACGCCACGGTGTGGAAGCCTACGATTCCACCGTCGAACTCATCCGCGATTTGCAGGCGGGCGATTTCAAGACCGCCATTATTTCGGCCAGTAAGAACTGTGCGGCGGTCCTGGAGGCCGCCGGCCTTCAGGACTTGTTTCGAGTCCGGGTGGATGGCGTGGTGGCGGAGAAACTCGGTCTCGCGGGCAAGCCTGAGCCGGACGTGTTCGTCGAGGCGGCGAAACGGCTTGAGGTCAAAACTGAGCGGGCGGTGATCGTGGAGGACGCGGTGGCCGGTGTGCAAGCGGGACGGAAGGGTGGCTTTGGGCTGGTGATAGGCGTGGACCGCTCGGGCAAGCCGGGCCGCCTCCGCAGAAATGGCGCGGATAAGGTCGTGTCCGATTTATCAGAAGTGGCGGTGGATGACAGGATTCCCACATACGACATGACCGAACTTCCCTCCGCGCTCAATGCGATCGAGGAGATTGCGGCATCCCATGCCAAACGCCTCGCCGTTTTTCTTGATTACGATGGAACGCTGACGAAGATTGTGGCGCATCCGGAGGACGCCGTTCTGAGCGAGGAAATGCGCAACACCATCCGGCGGCTGGCGAAGGTCTGTCCGGTCGCCGTCGTGAGCGGGCGCGATCTGGCCGACGTGCGCGAACGCGTGGGATTGGAGGAAATCGTTTACGCGGGCAGTCACGGCTTCGACATCGCGGGGCCGAATGGTCTGCGACAGGAGAACCCGGAGGCGCAGGACTTCCTGCCCGCGTTGGACGAGGCAGAGGTGGAATTGCGCGAGCAACTTGCGGGCATCGAAGGCGCGCAGGTGGAGCGAAAGAAATACGCGATCGCGATTCACTTCCGCAACGCGTCCGAGGCAAGCGTGGCGGAGATCGAAGAGGCGGTGGAGGCGGCGCGATCCAATCATCCGAAGCTCCGCAAAGGAGATGGAAAGAAAATCTTTGAATTGCAGCCGGGCATCGAGTGGCACAAGGGGCACGCGGTCAACTGGCTTCTTGAGAACCTCGATCTGGACGAGCCGAAGGTGCTTCCGATCTACATCGGCGACGACGTCACAGACGAAGACGCCTTTCGCACCTTGAGGGGGCGAGGGCCGGGCATCGTGGTGCGCGACGAGCCACGTGAGACTTCTGCGCTGTATGGACTTGAGAACCCGGCGGAAGTGGCGTCCTTTCTTGATCTTCTCGTGGCTCGGCTGGAGTTGATGGAAAAATGGATACTGGTCTATGATGGATTCGAGCCCGCGCAAGAAGGGTTGCGCGAGGCGCTCTGCACGCTTGGCAACGGCGTCTTCGCCACTCGTGGAGCGGCGTCGGAATCGACTGCGGACGATGTGCATTATCCCGGCACCTACCTTGCGGGTGGCTACAACCGGCTCGAGACCGAGATCGCCGGCCGCACGGTAGAGAATGAGGACCTGGTCAATTTGCCAAACTGGTTGGTGCTTTCTTTCCGCATCGAGGATGGCGATTGGTTCGATCTTCGGAACGTAGACATCCTTTCCTATCGCCAGGAGCTGGATCTCAAGGACGGCGTGCTCACCCGAATCGTCTCTTTCCGTGATTTGGAAAACCGGTGCACCACGCTCAGGCAGCGGCGCATTGTGAGCATGGCGCAGCCGCATCTGGCGGCGCTCGAGACAACCTGGCGGGCCGAGGACTGGTCAGGGCGGATGGAAGTCCGCTCGGCGCTCGATGGTCGGGTAACGAATGATGGAGTGCCGCGCTATCGCAATCTGAATGGCAAACATCTCGTCCCGATCGAGACGGACCGGATCGGCGAGAACTCCATCTATTTGAAGGTGCGGACATCGCAATCCGAACTTCACCTTGCGCAGGCTGCGCGCGTGCGCTGGAGCAAGGCCGGGGAGTGCCTTGAGCCAGCTATTGAGACTGCGGAGGAAGCGGGCTATATCGCGCAGCACTTCACATTGGAACTTGCCGAAGGCGAGACGGTGTCCGCCGAGAAGGTCGTGACCCTATTCACCTCCCGCGACCGGGCGATCTCGGAGTGCGGGCTGGCAGCGCGTGATGCGGTCGGGGAAGCGGAGGATTTCTCCGGCATACTGCGTCAACATCGACAGGCGTGGCGGGACCTTTGGGAGCGATTCGATTTAGAGCTGGAATTCGCAAATCCTGAAAGCGGACACCACCGCACTCCACTGATTCTGCATCTCCATATCTTCCATCTCCTGCAAACCACATCGCCGCACACCATCGATATGGACGCCGGTGTCCCGTCGCGCGGATGGCACGGCGAAGCTTACCGCGGCCACATCTTCTGGGACGAGTTGTTCATTTTCCCGATGCTGAACCTGCGGATCCCGGATTTAACGCGTGCCTTGCTGAAATACCGGTCGCGCCGGCTGGATGCGGCACGACGAGGAGCCCGGAACGCCGGGTATGCCGGGGCGATGTACCCGTGGCAGAGCGGCAGCGATGGCCGGGAGGAAACGCAAGTCGTTCACTTGAATCCGAAGTCCGGCCGCTGGCTGCCAGACAATTCGCACTTGCAACGCCACATCAACGCGGCCGTCGTTTATAACATATGGCATCACTATCAGATCACCGGCGACCGGGAATTCCTCATCTTTCATGGGATCGAAATCATGCTGGAGATCGCGCGCTTCTGGGCAAGCCTGGCCACTTACAACGAGGAGCTTGATCGTTACGAAATTCTCGGAGTCATGGGTCCGGACGAATACCACGACGGCTATCCCGACAGGGACACCCCGGGGTTGGATAACAACAGTTACACCAACCTGATGGCGGTCTGGGTGCTGTGCCGGGCTCTCGACGTTTTCGACGTCATTCCCGAAGAGCATTGCTCGCGCATCTGCGCGAAGTTGGATGTGAAGGACGAGGAGATTTCCCACTGGCAGGACATCAGCCGCAAGATGCGCCTGGTTTTCCAAGAAGATGATATCCTCAGCCAGTTCGAGGGTTACTCGGATCTGGAGGAGTTTGACTGGGAGACCTATCAGGAAAAGCACGGACAGGTGATGCGTTTGGACCGGATTCTCGAAGCTGAAGATGACACTCCCAATCGTTACAAGGCATCCAAGCAGGCGGATGTGCTGATGCTGTTCTATTTGTTCTCGGCGGAGGAACTGGAGCAACTCTTCGCGCGCCTTGGCTACCCCTTTGATCCGGAGATGATCCCGCAGAACATCAATTACTATCTGGAGCGAACGTCCAATGGCTCGACCTTGAGCGACGTGGTCAATTCGTGGGTGCTCGCGCGATCCGACCGCGCCCGGTCCTGGTGTCTTTTCACGGAAGCGTTGAAAAGCGACATCGCCGACGTGCAGGGCGGCACCACTCCCGAAGGCATCCATCTGGGTGCCATGGCGGGCACCGTGGATCTGATCCAGCGTTGCTATACCGGCATCGAACCTCGCGAGGATGTCCTGCGGATTAACCCACAGCTCCCCGATGAACTGGCATGTTTGCGTCTGCGGATTCGTTACCGCGAGGCGTCACTCGATATCGAAGTGACCCATCAAACTTTGAAGGTTCGGGTGGTCCACTGCCCGGGCGAGCCGATCCGCCTCGGCTTCCGCGACCGGGTGATGGAAATAAAAGAAGGAGAGGATTTGGAAATGAACCTGGCGAAGCCGCAACCCTCCGAACATCCCGATAAATCATGAGTGGCAACCGCAAATCCAAACGAAACTCCACCTATCACCAGCGCCGTCAGATGACCGTGACCGAGGAACTCCTCGACATCGTCTCTGAAGCCCTCGGCGGCGGCGGTGCAAATCTTGGTTAATCCATCATGTCAGCCACCGAAAAATTTGCAGCCGAAACGGGTGAGGAAGTCACCCGGAAACTCGACGTCGATCCCGAAAAAGGACTTTCCTCCGCCGCCGCCGCCACGCGACTCGAAGAGCACGGCCCGAACAAACTGCAGGAGGCCCACCAGCGGTCCATGTGGCGCGTGCTGTTCGATCAGGTCCGCAGTGTTGTCATCCTGATCCTCGCTGCGGCGATGGTGGTGGCGCTCGTGAGCGGACAATGGCCCGAGGCCATCGCGGTGGCGGCGGTGATCCTCGTCAATGCGGGTATCGGCTTCGCCAGCGAGTGGAATGCGATAAAGTCGATGGACGCGCTGCACAAGATGAGCGAAGGCAAAGTCAAGGTCCGGCGCGATGGCGACGCCCGGGAAATCACGAGCGCGGAGCTGGTGCCCGGCGACATCGTTCTGCTCTCTCGCGGAAACCTGGTGGCCGCCGACCTACGGGTCCTCGAAGCGGAAAGCCTCCAGGTCAACGAAGCCGCCCTAACAGGTGAGTCCGTGCCCGTGAGCAAGACCGCCGGAACAGGCGAGCCGGATGCGCCGCTTGCCGAGCAATCGGGCCTGCTTTTCAAGGGAACATCGGTGACGGAAGGGCGTGGCATCGCCGTTGTCGTGGCCACCGGGATGGACACCGAGTTGGGAAACATTTCACGCATGACCCAGGAAGCCACGGAAATGAAGGCGCCCTTGCAAAAACGCCTCGACCAGCTCGGCGGCAGGCTGGCCTGGGTGGCGCTTGGCAGCGGCGTGGCGGTGGCGGCGGCCGGGCTCTTGATGGGTCGGCCGCTGCGGCAAATGGTCGAGACCGGCATCGCCCTTGGTGTCGCGGCGGTGCCGGAGGGATTGCCTATCGTCGCCACCATCGCGCTCGCCCGGGGCATGTGGGTGATGGCGCGGCGCAACGCGCTCATCCGTCGCCTGAACGCGGTGGAAACACTCGGCGCGACGCGCATCATTTTCACCGACAAGACCGGAACACTCACCGAGAACCAAATGGCGCTCCGCACCGTGGATACCGCCGCCGGCAGCATTGAGATCACGGATGACGGGAAATCGTCCGGGTCGGAGGACCCGCTTTTCCGACGCGTTCTGGAAATCGGCGTGCTTTGCAACAACGCGACGCTCGACGGCTCCGGCAATGAAGATGCCCAAGGCGATCCACTGGAAGTCGCCCTGCTAGAAGCCGGCCAGCGCTATGGAATACGGCGCGACGAAATACTCAATGATAAGCCCGAGCAGCATGAGGTGGCATTCAATCCCGACACCATGATGATGGCGACCTACCACCGGAGCGGCGACGGATGCGACGTGATGGTCAAAGGCGCGGATGGAGCCGTGCTCGCATCCTGCACGACGATCACGGGATCCGACGGGCAGACCCGCGAGTTCACTAACAAAGACCGGGCGAAGTGGCAGGAGCGCTGCGATGATCTGGCGGGCGAGGGCCTGCGCATCCTCGCTTTTGCCGACAAGCACGCCGACAGCACGGAGGAGGAACCCTATGAAGCGCTTCGTTTCGTCGGTCTCGTCGGCCTGCTAGATCCGCCGCGTGAGGATGTCCGGGATGCAATCGACGAATGCGAGCGCGCCGGCATCCGCGTCATCATGGTCACCGGCGACCAACCGCGGACCGCGGAAGCCGTCGCTCGCAAAGCCGGAATCGGCGAACCCGACGAGGAACTCGTGATCATGCAAGGCGGCGACTTGAAAGACCCGGACGAGCTCGACGACGAGACTCGCGAGAAGATCCATGCGACGAACGTGTTTGCCCGCGTCAGCCCCGAACAGAAGCTCAACATCATCCAGCACTATCAGGACGGCGGCGAGACCGTGGCCATGACCGGCGACGGCGTGAACGACACACCCGCCCTCAAGAAGGCCGACATCGGCATCGCGATGGGCAAGCGTGGCACCGACGCCGCGCGTCAGGTCGCCGACATGGTGCTGCGCGACGACGCCTTTTCCTCCATCGTCGCCGCCGTCCAGCAGGGGCGCGTCATTTTCAACAACATCCGCAAGGCGGTGATCTTCATGCTCTGCACCAATGCTGCCGAGGTGCTGGCTGTCGCGCTCACGGCGGTCTCGGGCATGCCGCTGCCGTTGCTCCCGCTCCAGATCTTGTTTCTAAATGTGCTCACCGATACCTTTCCGGCACTCGCCCTCGGCGTCAACAAGGGCAGCCCTTCCGTGATGGAGCGTCCTCCGCGCGAGTCCGGCGAAGCGGTGCTCACTGCGAAACAATGGAAAGCCATCGCCGGTTGGAGTGTCCTCATCGCCGCCTGCGTCCTCGGCGCGCTGGCTGTGGGACTGCTGGGATTTCAGGCCCCGGAGGAAACCGCCGTGACCATGTCGTTTCTAACACTTGGTTTTTGCAAGCTCTGGTTCGTCTTCAACCTCCGCGATCCGGGCAGCGGTTTCCTCTCCAATGACATCGTGCGCAACCCCTGGATCTGGGCCGCCATCGCCCTCTGTGTCGGCCTGCTGCTCGCCGCGGTGTATTTGCCCGGTCTATCCGATGTACTCCGCACCACCCCGCTAACCGTTGGCCAATGGGGCACCGTCCTCGGGATCAGCCTGGTCCCATTCATCGTCGGCCAAATGATGAAAAGTAGAAAAACGTCATGAACCAAAAGAACAATGAGAGCCCGGAGCATTCCGGCGAACCCGGCCCCGGGGACAAGGCGGTTAAGGAACTGCAAAGCGCCGGAGGGGCGGATGCGGAAGGGCCGAAGGATGTGCAGGAACAGGTGGAGGATCACGAGGCGACACAGTCAAACAAGTTCGGCACCTTCGCCGGCGTGTTCACGCCGACGTTGCTAACCATTCTCGGCGTCATCATGTTTCTGCGCGCAGGATGGGTGGTCGGCAATGCCGGCCTGGGCGGCGCGTTCGTCATCATCATTCTCTCCTTCGCCATCACGGGCGCGACCGGGCTTGCCATGTCAACCTTCGTGACCAACATCCGCGTGGGACCCGGCGGCGCGTTCTCGATGATCTCCCAATCGCTGGGCCTCGAAACCAGCGGCGCCATCGGGTTGCCGCTCTACATTTCACAATCGCTGGCGGTGGTGATGTATATCTTCGGCTTTCGCGAAGGTTATCTCTGGGCCGTCGAGGCGTGGGGATTTCCGGCCCTGCCGTCCATCGTCATCGATTTGGCGATCTTCGCCGTCATTTTCGGCATCACTCTCATCAGCACGAGCCTGGCCTTCAAGGTGCAGTATGCCATTCTGGCGATCATCATCGGCTCGCTCATCTCGATCGCCATCGCTGCGGCGCAAGGTCCCATGGACAACCCGATCGTGTGGTGGGGCGATTTCCGCGGCAGTCCCGAGAACGATTTCTCCGGCGTCTCCTTCTGGGTGGTTTTCGCCGTTTTCTTCCCGGCGTCCACGGGGATCATGGCCGGGGCGAACATGTCGGGCGACCTGAAGAACCCGCGAAAATCGATTCCTATCGGCACGATGGCGGCGGTCGGGATCAGCCTGGTGATCTATCTGGCCATCGCTTACTGGCTGATGCGCGCCGCGACGGTCGAGGAGCTGACGGGAAATTACACGATCATGATCGACCGCGCCTTCTGGGGGCCGGCCGTCCTCGCCGGGCTGCTCGCGGCCACGTTTTCCTCGGCGCTCGCCTCGTTCGTCGGTGCGCCCCGCATCCTCGAAGCGCTGGGCAATCATAACATCGTCCCCGCCTCGAAATGGATCGCGAGACGAACCAAACGCGGGGAGCCGCGCAACGCGATGATTCTCACCGCCGTGATCGTGCTCGCGGCAATCATGCTCCGCGAGTTCAACGCCATCGCGCCCCTCATAACGATGATTTTCCTGCTGACCTACACCACCATCAACCTGGTCGTCGTGACCGAGCAGAGCCTTCGCCTCATCAGCTTTCGCCCTCTTCTGCGCATCCCGGTATTCGTCCCGGTCCTCGGTCTGGCGGGCTGTCTCTTTGCGATGTTCATCATCAACGCAACCTTCAGCCTGATTGCCATCGTCGTGGTGGCGGCACTCTACTACGTCCTGTTGCGTCGGCAGCTCTCGGCGCCGACCGGCGATGTCCGGAGCGGTTTGTTTGCGGCCCTCGCCGAATGGGCCGCGAAGCAGGTCACGCTCTTGCAAGGAAGAACCGAACGCGCGTGGAAACCGAGCATCATTCTGCCGGTGGAGGATCCCGACCGCCTGCGGGGAACCATCGAACTGGTGGAAGACCTAGCCTCTCCCATGGGGTCGGTCAAACTGCTAGGCATCGCGCCTTCCGGACAGCTCGATGATCTCGGGAAGCGGCTCACGGGGTCCCGCAACGCGCTCATGGACGCGAACGTCTTCACGTCCTCGACAGTCATGGAGAGCGACCGTTTCCCGGACGACGTGTGCGCCGGGATGCAGGTGCTCGCCGGATCCTTTTTCCGCCCGAACCTCCTGTTTCTGGAGTTGCCCAAGAGCAAGGAAACGCACGAGGCGTTGCAGCGCGTTATCAAGGAGGCCAAGCGGCAGCGGATGGGCGTCGCCCTGTTCGTGAAACACGAGACGGCGGGCCTCGGGCGGCGAAGGCGGGTCAACCTGTGGATTCCCGACCGGGGGCCAGAGTGGAAAATGGAGATGGAATTCGAGAACCTCGACTTGGCCGTTCTGCTGGCGTATCGCATGATGGAAAGCTGGGGTGCGAAGCTCACCGTGATCGCGGCGGTGGAAGATGAGTCCCACAAGGACAAGGCGGAGAAATTTCTCGCGCGCCTCGTGGATCTCGCCCGGCTTCCCGCAGACACGGCCGCCCACGTCGCGGACGGGGACTTCGGGCGCTACGCCAGCAGTGCACCGGAAGCCGACCTGAATCTCTTCCCGCTGCCTGCGGAATTGGACCCGGAGTTTCTGTTTAGCCTTCGCGATGCGACGGGTTCGTCGTGCCTCTTCACGCAGGACAGCGGCGACGAGAGCGCGCTGGCCTGAATAGTCGGTGTTTGATATCTTATCCCTTCGGTCTACGGGGCTGCGGCACATGCACAGTCCCGGAAGCACGAGCGCAAAGTTGGGCACCACGAAGGTATCCCTTGCCGATGCTTCGTGACGTGTCCATGTTGGAGGTGAAATTCAACCTCCTGAAAAAACAATGCAAACACCTCTCATGATCATCGCCAATCTCGGACGGGTCAGACCCGTAACATTCAAAGAAGCGGGAGACGATCCGCAGGAAAAACCGCATTTCCATGATATCCCGAACGGCAAGGTAGAAATGATCCCGGAGCAAATCAGCGAGGTCGTCACCGACCAACAAGGCAAGTTCCCGAAGAGCGGCCCGGTCGGCCAAATGGAAGCGATGTCAGCTGGCGAAAACCACAATTTGGAAACCGAACTGGAGAAACATTCCCTGCAACGGGTGGCTGATACCATCAGCGATATGGTCGCAAAGGAAAGCTTCCCCGCCTGGACTCTCGTAGCTCCGCAAACGATTCTGCCGAGGCTGGTGGAAACGTTGTCTGCGAAAGTGCTCGATTGTCTTTCAAACAAGATTCCCGGAGATTTCACCAACGCGCCATTGAAGGAGTTGGAAAAGCGTTTTCTCAACGGCCACTGATCATTTGGCCTGACCCGGAAACCGCCGGAGCCTTTTGCCAGGGTCCGATCATTCGGTGCTCTTCTGCCAACTCCTTGCTTCGTCCCGAAAGATGAGGGCTGCGTGACCGACGATGATCCGGGAGAGCTTTTCAAGGACGACTGCGGGACCAACGGGTAGCGGGAATTTTGATTGCGACGCTCGCACGCGTCCGGCTAGGTTGTCGGCATGAGCCTGCCTCAGTGTTGCATCGCCTGTCGCCAAAGTCTGATCGCGGAGACCGAGCGATGAGTGCCTCCAACTATCAGATGCCCGGGCAGCTGACGTGTCAGGATGGCACGCCACGCCGTGTTGGCGTCGAAATCGAGATGTCCGGCATCGATCTGCCTGTGATCGCGGAACAGCTGGTGACCGATTATGGGGGGACGATTGACCGCGTTTCGAAATACGAGTTCAAAGTGAACGGATCGGCGCTGGGTGATTTCAAGGTGGACTTGGATTTCGAGTATCTGCAGAAGCGCGGTCGCCACGACCGCGCTGCGGCCAGCGAGTGGTCACGCGAGTTCGAGCAGCTGGCGGCCGATGTGATTCAGGCACTGATGAAGAATCTCATCCCCTGCGAGCTGATCGCGCCGCCGCTGCCGTTCGCCCGGCTGGGCGAACTCGATGCGGTCGTCGAGCGCTTGCGTCGGCGTGGGGCCAACGGCACGCGCCAGGCGTTGTTTTCGGCATTCGGACTCCATCTGAATCCCGAACTGCCCGACATGGAAGCGGCAACGATTCTCGCCTATCTGCGGGCCTTTGTCTGCCTGCGGGCGTGGCTGGTAGAGAGGGAGGACATCGTGTTCAGCCGAAAGCTCTCGCCCTTCATCCGCAGCTACGCGGGCGAATACGAGGATCTGATTCTGGAGGAAGATTATGAGCCATCGCTCGCGCAACTCATGGGCGACTACCTGGATCACAATCCGACCCGCAACCGAATGCTCGACATGCTGCCGATGTTTGCCTTTCTGGATGAGGAGCTCGTCGTCGGAGTGGTGGGCGGGCAGAAGCTACGCAAGCGGCCGACGTTGCATTACCGGCTGCCGAACTGCGACATCGACAATCCCAACTGGGGCATCTGGCGCAGTTGGAACGACTGGATGCAGGTCGAGTCCCTTGCCAATGACGCGCCCCGCCTCCGCGCGGTCTGCGAGGCGTGCCGGGGCACCCGCGAGGCCGGCTATTTTTCGCTGGAATACCATTCCTGGAAGGACAATGTGAGACAATGGATGACCGACCCGTCATAGCGATCACGGGCCCGGACGGGCGCTACCCGGTCGCCTGGTGGGCGGCCCGGTTGGCCATTTTCATGGCCGGCGGGACGGCTGTCCGCCTCACGCCGTCCAATTTCCGCGAGCATGGGAAGGAGCGTTTCCAGGCGGTCATCATCGGCGGCGGCAGTGACATCGACGCGGAACTCTACGGTGGTGAAAATACCGCCCGCAGCCGGACCGATCCGGAGCGCGACCTTTTCGAGATCGAAATGATCCGGCATGCGCTCGATACGGATCTGCCCATCCTGGGAATTTGCCGCGGTGCCCAGCTGATCAACGTGGTCCTCGGCGGATCGCTTTTTTCGGATGTCCGTCCGCTGCGCCGCCGCACCTCGAACCGTCGGACGCCACTGCCGCGCAAAACGGCGGTCGCGGAGTCGAACGGGCTGCTGCTGGATGCGCTCAACTGCGACCAGTGGCGGATCAACAGCCTGCACCATCAGGCGATTGACCGTCTCGGTGAGGGATTGCGCGTGGTCGCGAAGGATCTGGATGCCTTTGTGCAGGCGATTGAATCGGCCAGCCATCCGTGGCTCGTCGGCGTGCAGTGGCATCCGGAATATCTCCTCTACCTGAGACGGCAGCGCAGGATCTTCGGTCATCTCGTGCGCCGCGCACGCGAGTGCGCCGCCGAATCGCTGAACCCCGACAAAGACAGATGACCGCCTATTTGATCATGTTCGGAGCGGCATTCCTGGCCGCGACGCTGCTTCCGTTCTACTCGGAAGTGCTCGTCGTCGGCCTGCTGGTAGACAGGCCGGACGAGTGGTTCTGGATCTGGCTCGTGGCGTCGTTGGGGAACACCCTGGGTTCGGCCGTCAACTGGATGCTGGGTCGCTTTCTTCTGCGCTATCAGGATCGCAAGTGGTTTCCGTTCAAGACCGATGGTCTTTCGCGCTCGCAGCGGTGGTTTCAGAAATACGGCGTCTGGTCGCTGCTCATGGCCTGGGCACCGATCGGCGGAGACGCGCTCACCTTCGTGGCCGGCGTCATGCGGGTCAATTTCGCCCTGTTCTGGGTGCTCACGTTTGTGGGGAAATCCGGTCGCTACCTGATAATCATCCTGGTGATGAAGTTTGTGTGGTAGGCTCTGGATCGATCAGGGTGATGCCCTCGTGATTGGATGATTTGTAAAGGCGGAAAGGGGTATTGAAAACGTTGGTCCGGTCCCTCCCGTAGGCAATGTGGGCGGAAGATGGCCCGGGTTCTGACCCTGGTTTTTCCCACAAGTCAGGGAGGGTTCTGAATCATTTTTTTGCAGTGCCGGTCTTCCAGCGGGCCTGTCAGTCAACAGAGAAGCGAAGTCGTGAAAAGAGGGGTTCAAAATCACCTTCTTGCGAGATGTCACGGATGCGATGGTCTCCATCGACCTCAATGGTTTCGACCGATGCTGGAGTCTTGGACGAAGGCCGGAATGAATGCACCGCCCGATGTTGGCATGTTGCCGAACTCTTGCAACTGATGGCGGCGGTCAAATTGAGGCGCTCGGTTGATACCAACCGGAGCGCAGGAATGAGGAGGAACTCGAAGGGATTGCCTTCTTTCATTCACTGCTGGCGGCGAATGAGATCCGCGACGTCCTGTGGGTGCGGGATGTCCCGGATCACGATCTCCATGTCATCCTGTCCCGAGCTGGAAATGGCGATGTCTCCAAATTTCAACAGGCGCTCTTTTAATTTCTGATCCAGCTCGATGTTGCGCACGTCCTCATGGCGTACTTCGCTGGTGAAACGGTGAATAATTCCGCTGCGATAAATGCTGCGCTCGGTCGTGATCGTCAATTTGTGGGTTTTCCCGATAATCCACCATTTCAAAAGAAAAAAGCCACCCAACAAAGCACCCAGCGCCCCCCCGACGAGAAAATAAAGACCCGGCACGACCAGCAAGGCCGCCGTCATCGCGCCAAAAATAATGAGGCCGATTCCGCCCAAAAGCAGCAGGGCACAAAGGATTACGCCGAAGAGATGGCTCCGGAATATCGCAGGACGAACAACCACTAATTCGGTTTCATCGTCCGACGCCAACGTGACCGATGGTTCATCGACCTCCTCGGCGCCCGCTGCCGCAGGCCCGAGCGGTTGCGCCACAGGTGCATCGGCACGAAAGGGTTGGCCACATGATGGGCAGTCCACCTGCCTGCCCATCACACTTTCATCAACACGAACGATTTCCTGGCATTGGGGACACTGATAACGAAGTGACGGATTTTCCATTCTGGCAATGTTCACCACGTCCGCGAAAAGTCAATCGTTGAGTCCTGGGATTGTTACGAAAACGGACTACAAGGGTTCAGTCAAATCGCCAAGACACAGAGGCACAGAGCGAAATGCCCGCCACGCGCTGCAAATTGCAGAGATCACGCGGGCCGTTTCCATGGACATGTTTGTCATAGCAGCAAGTACGCCGTGGCACGACATACGCTCGTTTAGGTAAGCTTTCCGACAATCATTGACGGAGACGTAGAGCGAATCCTGGCGATCTCGTTTGGGGCGTGGGTTCTTTATTTTGGGTTGGTTGATCATCCCTCGCGGCCACGGGCAAGACGGAAAGTAATCATTTTTCGTTCCTGAGTGCCTGACCAGAGGTGACCCGTTTCGGGATGTTTGCGGATTGCACAATCGATCTTGCACCCTGCAAGAAAACGACCGCCGGGGCCTCAGGTTTTAGAACACCGGTGGAGGGTGAGGAATCTCCCTCTCCTTGGAGAAAAGGGGATTCTGGAACGGGAGGGCGGGGTGAACCCCGGTCTGGCATCTGTGCTGCTTTCCGAATTGGAGTGGTGCATGGAGCACCGCATCAAACAAAAAAAACAATGAAGAAACCAAACTATACTAAATTGAAGAAGTTCCAGCTGCTCGCGCTCCCGTTCTGCGCCACTGGACTCTTGGGCATCGCGCAAGCCGACGAGGAAATGGAATGGGAAGCCGGAGAAGGCTACCATGAGGAAGAATGGTATGATCCTACCGATTGGTTCAACGAAGATAGTCAGATTTCCTATGAGGATGACTATTACAGCGGCAACTATTGGGACGACAACTACGCCTACACCTCTTCCCCCAACTGGAATGACGACACATGGTACGATACCTACGACTACACCTACGACTATAATTATGGTTATGACTACGGTTTGGACGACGGCTGGGACTACAGCTACCCGACTACCGTTTACACCTGGAACGCCAGCGACCAGGGCTGGGCAGAGGATGACAATGCGACGACTTCGAATCCAGGCAACAACTCCACATCGGAGAAGAGTTCGAAGGGTGAAAATTCGAAGAAGAACAAATCGAATTCCAATGACCGCAAGGGGACCGTGCTAAAAGGCACCATTGAAGGTTTTCGCCGGATGGATCTCACCACCGGTGGCCGGAAAGCGGAGCACACCTTTGCCAAGCTCCGCCTCGAAAGTGGTAAGTCTCAGGTCGTCAACCTCGGGCGTAATTTGACCCTCGATAAGATCGACCTCGAAAAGGGTGACACCATCCGGGTTGCAGGCAAAAGAGGATCCGTCAAGGGCCGTGACACCCTCGTCGCGACCAAGATCAAGGTTGATGGCAAGGATTATAATGTTGGTCGTGAAGATCGGAACTACGTCTTAGCCGGTAAGATCAAGGACTTCACGAAAACCAAGATGGGCAAAAAAGGCGATCACCTCATGGTGCGCGTTGACCTCAAAAAAGGAAAAGACATGCTTGTCGATTTCGGGCCAAATGCCACGCTCAAAGATTTGGACATCTCCAAGGGAGACAAGGTGCATATCAACGGACGGCGCGCCCAGGTCGACGGAAAATCCATCCTCGTTGCACAGGCGATCTCCGTGACCAATACGGATTCCGAGGAAGATGATTCCTAAGGCCGGGGTCCTCGAATGATGATCGCAGCTGACACTGCTGCAAAATCAGCCCTCTTCTCCCCGGAGAAGGGGGCTTTCTTATTTATTTCAGCGAGGCCCCTTGCCAGGTCCGGGCCGACTTTGCGACTGACGAATTGCAATGAGCGATCCCTGCGTCGCAATCTGCAACTCAACTCACTCATGGGGAAAGACAAGGGAGGCCAGAATTCATTGTGCCTTGGAGGTTTAGAGGAATCAGAAACCGTCGGCATGTCGAATGCGACTGCCTTGCGGAATTCAGAACCAATCTAAATACCGAAGAAATGAGTATAGAAACGAGCGGAGCGGGCGCTCCGGAAAAAACCGCCGATAATGTAAAAAGCAAAGCGATCGAGGTGCAAGCAGCGGTGAAAACCGAGGCCACTGACACCGTGGAGGCTGCGAAACTGAAAGGCAAGGAGATGGCACGCAAGACCGAGGCGACCGTCCGGGATGCGTTCGAAGAAACCAAATCATCAATGTGCCGGGTTGCCGACGAGCGCCGTGAGCAGGTTGCTGGCAAGGTGAGTGATTACCAAAGAGCTGCAAAAGCGGCTGCCTCAAAATTAAAAGAACAAGACGATGATACTCTCGGTGAACACCTCGAGAACCTCAGCGCCAAACTGGGAGACGTCTCCGACTATCTCTCGAATAACAGGGCCGATGCTCTCACCCGTGATGCCGGACGGTTCACCCGCAAGAATCCCGAGTTGATGCTGGGGGCAACAGTCCTCATCGGTTTTGCGGTCGCCCGTTTCCTTAAGACATCGGCCCACTCAAGCAACGAAAGCGACCGACGTAGCGAAAGCGACCGACGTCTTCCCGGACGCCCCGCCGAGTTGGATAGCAAAGGCTATCGGACCGTCAGCAGCCCGAAACCCTTTTCGACCCCGTCATAGAACTGCCATGGAAACTGACCAATCACTCGGCGAACTCATCAAGGAGCTTCGCGACGACATGATCATCCTCGCTAAAGAAGAGATCGCCCTTGCCAAAACCGAGTTGGCGGAAAATGCCAAACGCACCGGCAAGAACATCGGCGTTCTCGCTGGGGGCGGACTCACCGCCTTTGCCGCCCTCATCCTGTTCTTGATGGGATTGGCGAAAGCGGCCGCGGCATTGTTCATCAACATGAACCTCAGCCCAACCACTTCGGAAATGCTGGGCTACTTCATCGTGGCCATAATGGTTGCGATCATCGCCGGCATTTTTATCAGCAAGGCTTTGCAGGTTCTGAAAAACAATCCTCTCATACCAGAGAAAACCATCGAAACACTTAACGAAGACAAAAAATGGGCCAAGAAAAAAATCAAGTAAGAGAATCTCAAGTAACAATGGACGAAGATCGTTCCAGCGGAGAGATTAAGAATAGCATCGAATCAACGAGGAGCCGGATGGACCGGACGCTTGACCTCTTAGGGGACAAGGTGGATCCAAAAGCGATCTGGGACGGTTTGATCGATATACTCAGGGGGGGAGATCAACCCGGTAGTGCCGCTCAGTCGACATTCCGTGCTGTCACCCGGCCAATTAGAGAGAACCCCTTGGCCACGATCGGTCTGGGTGTATCGGCAATCTGGCTGATCGCCGGCTCGGGAGACGATGACCCTTGCGAGGATGGCGAGTACGATGACACCTATGACGATGACCGATACCACTTAGGGTCGCAGTCCCGTGACCGCCAAAACCCACCCCTCGGAAGGGTGGGTGCAAGCGACGGCGGCCGTGCGCCCGGCGATGATCCCCACGACTCAGCGTCCCCTGGGAACGAAGAGGGCATTGGCGAAAAGCTCAAGGGGGCTGGCGAAGCGGCCAAAGAGAAACTTGCCGACGTTGGCGATGCCGTCAGCGATAAAATTCATGCGGTAGGCGACGCCGCATCTGCAAAAGCCGACCTCGCAAAAGAGCACATGAGCGACTCCATGAAGTCCGTCCGTGTCAGATCCAGGAAGATTGGGCAAAGAGGCTCAAGAGTCCTCGACGATGCCTCAGCTCGAATCGCGAGCCTCGCGAGCGACACCAAGACGAGATACCGGGACGGACTCCGCGAGAATCCCCTTGGGCTTCTGGTCGGGGCTCTCGGGCTGGGGGTATTGGCGGGAGTCGCAATCCCGGTATCACGGCGTGAAGAAGAACTCTACGGCGAGTATTCCGACGAAATTACCGATGATCTCAAGGAGACCGGCGAGGAGCTTGTCGAAAAGGGCAAGCGGGTCGGGGCACGCGCAGCGGAGGTCGCTTTGGATGAGGTGGATCAGGCCACGGTAGATACCGATGGGTTGTCTGACATCGTCGATGATGTGAAGACAACTGTTGCGGATGCCGCCTCCCGCGTGGCGGACGAAGCGACCGAGGCGGCCGACGAAGAGGGGCTGACCCCGGAACAGTTGGAAGAGAAAGCCAAAAATTCCAAATCCCCAGGCACCGGGCCTACCAATTAAGTGAAATAATGGATGAACGCGGCCGTCGTGCGACGAAGCCTCAAGAGATCCCCGTCAGAGGGTGGCGGGACATTGCCTTCCGAGTCAGGAATGAGGTTGCTGATGATCGCGTGGGTTTCGTTGCGGCGGCGGTTGCTTTCTATCTATTGATTGCAGTCGTGCCACTTCTGGCCTCCCTGGTCGGGGCCTATGGTCTCATTGCCGATGCGCAGGATGTTCCAAGACACGTGGAGACGCTTTCGAACCTCTTCCCTGCCGAGGTGCTGGGCCTGGTTGAAGAGGAGCTAAGACGCATTGCAAGCGAGCAGGACGTTGCGGGATTGAGCTTGGTCGTTGGCCTGGCGCTGTCGCTCTGGGCCGGGTCCAAAGCGACCGACGCCGTGATCGTGGCGATGAACATTGCCTATGATGAGCGGGAGTCTCGCAAGCTCATCTGGAAAAAACTCGTCAGTCTCGGTCTTACCTTCGGCGCGCTGATTTTCCTCTGTGTCGCGGCAGCGCTGCTCGCCGCGACACCAGCGGTTGTCGAACTCATGAATTTGCCCAAATTCCTTGAGGGTGCTCTCACATTTCTGCGCTGGTTACTCTTGCTCGTTGCGACGATGTTCTGGTTCGCCGTGATTTATCGCTATGCTCCGTGTCGCTCCCGCCCCAAGTGGCGTTGGGTTTCCTGGGGAGCGTTTATCGGAACTCTGTTGTGGGTTCTCGCTTCCGCCGCATTTTCTTTTTACGTCTCCAATTGGGACAGCTACAGCGCGACTTATGGCTCCCTGGGAGCGATCATCACGATCATGATGTGGTGTTTTATTTCGGGGTTTTGCGTCATGGTGGGAGCGGAAATCAATGCCGAGACCGAGCATCAGACGACGATTGATTCCACCGAGGGTCCACCGCAGGAAATGGGGAAGAGGGGAGCCCACGTTGCAGACACGATCGGAAAAACCCGCCAAGGAACGGCGAGGGAATGAATGAGGTGTTTGCGCGAAGAGACCGGGCCTGTCACCCTTGCCGACTTCCTTTGGGTAGCGGGTGAAATGCCCTTGGGTGCTCTTTGAGGGAAAGTCGAACGAGAACAGTGCCGGTCACCGGGTGACGGGCTTGAGATCGAGTGAAGGCAACGTATTTATTTTTCAGTCGTTCCTTGGCAAGGCTGTTTCGAGCAATTCCCAAATAGAAGCCTCAGCAATTCCCCTCGACGGTCTGAACCTCGTCGAGAAGGCGCTCATCAAGCTTTCCGCCATGGAGCACTGAGATGTCTCCGGTGGTTTCCAGCACGACCGCCTTGACTTCGGATAAGTCGAGAGCATTGGCCTCCCTCAGCTTCGCGATGACATCACTCTCCGTCACTTGGGTCGCTTCCAGGGCCACCGGGATGAACGCTCCATCCTTCATCAGTAGAAGCGGTTCATTTTCAGCGGCCTCCTTAAAAGCGTTGGAATTCTGGCGAAGGAGTGAGACCACTTTCTGGAGAATAAGGAGCATCGTGACTCCGCCGAGGGCTTGAATGAAGGACGGCCAGGCCGTGGCAGTGACCGCACTGGCAAGGAGCGAACCCGACGCGACTGTCACTACGAAATCGACCGCCGTCATCTTGGAGAAGGTTCGCAATCCGAGTTTCCGCACTGCCACGATCAACCAGGTCAGTGCGATGGGACTGAGCAGGAGAAGCCGGAGAATAAGATCGATTGATGAATCAGTGCTAAACATGGGAATCATCATCGCAGAATTTATGCCGCCGCCGGATGTCAGCACCGGTGTTTTGAGAGGGCCGCGTGAATTGCAAAACGCGCCACATCCTATTGTTCCTCAACCCTTGCTCATCGATTAAGCCAGCACCAAAGGAGCGATCACCGCGATGATCCGCGCGCGTGCCGAGCCCCTTCTCAAAAAAAAGAATGCGCATCAACGGCGCCGCCTCAGGTCCCATCTGGACGCCCTTCATCATTTCGGGCTTTCCCAAGAAGAAAATCCAAAAAGCTGGCCAGTCTGTTCCGATGAAGCGGATCGGACCGCCCTGCAAAGTGGCGACGTCCTGGGTTTTTTCGGCTTCGGACGCCGCCTCCTATTTCACCGGCCAGGTCCTCCACCCCCACGGAGAAGATTTTCTCCACACGCAGTCGCGGACTGGATGCATCTTGCGACTTGAACATTGCAAAAAACCGAGGCCATTCCGGTTTGATCAGCCATAAGACATGCAAGGGCAAGGAACGACCAGTTGGAATAAGAAATGCGATGGGAAGCGTGCAATGAATAGAGTAGAAAAGGACCATGAAAAATGCCTCGATGTCTGTAACAGCCTTCTCCGTGGAGAGCGTTCCGCCGTAGAAACCTACGACAAAGCCGTCGAGAAATATAATTCCGAGCCGTCCGCCCCCGCTTTGCGCAAGCTGCGCCAGACCCACTCCCGGGCCGTAGGCCTCCTTGAAGAAAATGTCCGGTCGATGGGCGGCACACCCGACACCGACTCCGGCGCCTGGGGGACTTTTGCCAATATGGTCCAGTCCACCGCAAACCTCTTCGGAGAAGACTCGGCCGTCAGCGCCCTTCAAAAAGGGGAGGAACACGGAAAGAACGACTATCAGGACGCTCTCGACAATGACGACGTCCTGCCCGGATGCAAGGACATGATTAGGACGCACCTCCTCCCGGGTGTCCTCACCAACATCTCCACCCTGGAGACCCTCGGAGAAACAATTTGATATCGAAAATTTCCCCCCAAAAATCGACATCAACCCCAAGGTAGCAACCCGGCATCCGGGTTGCTGCCTTTCCTCTACGCTTCATGAGTTCCTGGATCGACATCGCCATCCCAATTCACTCCGGGTTGGCAGATCCATCGGCCGTTCCTACCTTTAGGACCTTGGTGGAGGCGTTTGGGGCGGGGGAGTGTGACCAAGCCTCTGCCTCAAACTAAAGATGCCGAAAGATGCCGGCGCAAGCGAGCGAGAGCCGTGTCTGCCCCCGCCAGTGGCCCGCACAACAGATTCAAGCACATTGCGAATTTATCTGGAGTCACCGTGCAGGAAGAAGTTCAACCAGCGCAAATGGTAAGGGATTGACGGGCAGATCACGACAGGCGATTGACCGTCCCATCAATTTGACGGGGAAAAAAGCTCCCGTCCTCTTGCGGAGGCTCGACCTGGGATCATCGTCACCGCAAGCGCGAATGGAACGATCAACATCAAGGTCACGGACACGGGAGTCGGGAGTCGGGCGAAGAAATTAAGCGGATCTTCGAAGCCTTTGGACAAAGCAGGGAGGCGCAGGATTTGAGCACAGCACAGGTGGGCCAGGGCCGGGGCCTGCGGTGGCCGACAAGTTGATCGACCTTCTCGATCCGCCTGCCGAATCGCGCGGCCCCAGCCCGGTGCAGCGAACCCGGGAAAGAGACTCTTGCGATCCCGAGACCAAACATTCTCCTGATCGAGGAAGCACGACCGCCGTTGGGACGTTGCACGATCACATTTCCACAAGCCGCCATGACTGGAAGGTACTCTCTTGATACCAATCTCTCGCAAGCGCTCCCTGCTCCCTGCTCCCTGCTCCCTGCTCCCTGCTCCCTGCTCCTTGCTCCTTGCTCCTTGCTCCTTGCTCCTTGCTCCTTGCTCCCTGCTCCCCGCTCCCCGCTCCCCGCTCCTTGCTCCCCGCTCCTTGCTCCTTGCTCCTTGCTCCTTGCTCCCCAAGTCGTCCGTCTCCTCCGGGGTGTTGAAAAAAGGGAGCAGGCACCGCCTGCTCCCTTTTTGTTTTATATTTTAAAAACCGGGTTCTACTAGATCACCACCAAGAGGGCGTGGATGACGCCAGGGATCCAAAAAATCAGGGTTAGAATAAGGTTGATCACGAAGCTTCGACCAATCCCGGCTTTCATTGCCACCGCGACTGGTGGCAATAAAAAGGCGAGGATGATCATGACGAGCTTGTTGCTCGTGGTAGCGGTTGCTGTATTCGACATTGGGTTTCCTCCAGGTTTTTTTTATTGATCGTCCCCGTCTTCAGCTGGCTCGATGTCTATGGTAGGGACTTCGATTTCGACCTTTTTGGTTCCAGTTTTCACATCGGGGGTATTGACTTCGTATTCAGGCAATTCGCCCTTCTTGGCATCAACATCGACGTCAACCTCGGGAAGTTTGCCTTCTGACTTTTTATCGACGTCGCAGGATGCGAGGGCAAAACAAGTGCCAATCACGGCGAAACCAGAAACGAATTTTTTGGTGGTAGTGTTTTTCATAACGCCTCAGCTGTCGCATGAAACGTGCCACCGGTGCCGTTGGCCCCCCAAGTCCCCTTGGGTGTTGATCCTGGTCCTTGGCGAGGGACCTCGGGACAAGGTGCGTGATTCCACCGGGGATCGAGCAGGATTCCAAGGCCGGTAAATGTTCTGATCCTGGACGATGGCAGGTCAGGTCTACAAAATACCCCTATTTGGTAAGGTCATATTTTAAACCTACCGCAAATAGCCTTCACTCGCCTGGCGACATGGCATTTTGCATCGATCCATTGAAAATCGCATACTTTCGAGGAGGCGAATCAGGACAAGCAAGATTTTTTTGTTGGTCGTTTCGCGTCATGACGAGGCGACCAACCCCGGAAAGGAATTGTTGGATCTAGAGGAGGCGGAGAATGTCACTGAAATTTGTGGGAACTACCTGTCGCCTTTGGTGTGATCATCGACGAGAGCTATTATTTTTTATTTTTTCGGGGAAGGGGAGCTGTGAGTCGTCCCAGCGATTCCCGTGATCCAATCACCTGGCCATCGGCAAGCACGCGCAGGCCGACACCCTTGCCGTATCGTTCGCCGGTCTTGTCGTAAGCAATGGTCAGGCTGTGGCCGTGGTAGGGGACGCCATCGAGACAGAAGTAGTCCCATGTGCCGGCGGGGAGGAGGGGGTGCACTTCCACGGTATCGTCGGCGCGTGGACGGAGGCCGACCAGGCCGGTGATGATGAGGTCACAATAGGCCGAGTGGTTGTAGTCCTTGCCGCGCTCCACACCACCCTTGCCGGGATCCCAAGTGCCGTCCTTCCACTGCTTCAGCCGCGTGCGGGAAATCCAGTCGCCGGTCTGCGGATTCAGGTTTTCATCGATCCACGGCACGGTTGATCCGTCGTCGTTCTTAAGCCGATGGGACTTGGTGTAGATTTTGAGGGTCTCGAAGTAGTCCCGGGCCGACACCGCCTGCTGGGGGTAGTCATGCAGGACGTTCGCCATGGCGGTGAGGGTTACGGTGGTGGCGAATGGCCAGCTGGGACCGTTCCACTGGCACTCGTGGTCGGTGTAGGAGATGGAGAACTCCGGGTGGCGCTGCTCGGCAACGGTCGGGCCGAAGGGCGCGCGAAACCCGTCCGGATCCATCAACTGCTTCCAAGCCACTTCGTAACTCCGCCCTGGTTCCGGGAGATTGAAATACCACGGGGTGAAGCCGTGCAGTTCGCGGACATCGACCAGCTCCGCGTCCTCACCACGGGGCAGGACCTTGAAAAACTTCGCCTCATCGTCCCACAGCTTTTCCTGCACGAGCTGCTTCAGGCGTGTCGCCTTCTTGCGGTAGGTCGCGGCGAGATCCCCGCGTCCGGCGTGCCCGGCAATCGAGGCGATGGCCTTCGCGTCACCGAACATGTAGGAGTTGAGGGTCGGGCGCTTGCCCTGCCCCTGGTGGCCCTGGCCCCCGATGGACACCTCCATGCCGTCACGGTCGTCGATCTGCCAGAACAGGCCGTCCGGTTCGAGCCGCGTCTCCTCCCATGCCTCGTAGTTAGCGACGAGATCGGGAAGGAGGTTGATCGCCAGGCTGAAGTCGCCTTTGGCAAGCGACTGTTGGTAGAGGGCGTCCGCAGCCCAGAAGCTGTAATGACGAGGGCTGCCGCCTTTGCGGAACCAGAAGACGGCGTAGTCGTCGAGATAGTCCTGGCGGCGAATCCACCGTCCTTCGCGGAAATGGTGTCCGGCCGGACAGCTGATGGTGTTGTGCTTGCCGCTCCAGCTGACCTTTGGAAGGAACTCGGTGATGACAAAGCCGTCAGGGGTTTCCTTGAGGTGCTTGCGAAAGGTCCACCAGCGAAAGTAGTAGATTTCCTCCATTTCCTTGTCGGGACAGTCGAAGAGCGGGACGTTCTCAACCATCCAGGCCGCCGTTGCCTCATTCGAGATGGCTTGACCGAAATGGGTGTGGTCGGCCTCATTGAATTGTGCGACCCAAGCCTTGGCGGCATCGGGCTTCAGGATGGCCAGACGATCAGCCAGGCAGGGCAGAGTCGTGAAAGTCGTGGCTAGAAGAAGAAGAATGGTGCGTTGCATCGGGCGTCCATCTTAAACATGACGACAGCGAAGGCAGCTTCAATCTACAAGAAAGTTCAAAATGACGCCAGGGGTGGGATTTGCCGCGGCGTTGAAGTGGCTCAGAATCTGGGCGGGGGTGGGGGCCACATCGTAAAAGGCGGTTTCGTCAACTGCGCCAACGATGCTGGTTGATCCGTTGGGATAGGCGCCGATCGATAAGGGCTCGGTGGTGTTGATATTGTAGCCACCAGGTCCGGTGGCAGTCGACACGGTGTTGACCCCATACTATTTCCAGGAATTTGCTTTTGGGGTGAACCCCTTGATGGGATCGGAGAGGGGGAGCAAGGGGCGTGACTCTCTTTGCTTGATCGTCGGAGTTTCGGGACCATGATCCGGCATGGCTGGTGGGTAGTGTAAATCTTTGTCTGTAAAAGCTCTCCGCACAGCCCAAGTCCGCCGCAAGGCAGCCGATGGAGCGTAGCGGAATCGGCTGCCTTGCGGCGGCGCGCCGAACCACCCCCGTCTCACAGGG
>Ga0335398_10002813_pt1 | contig 26657 bp, 15 predicted proteins | sample BON03_FD_205742 | JGI IMG/M metagenome (GOLD analysis project Ga0335398, IMG submission 205742) | Freshwater microbial communities from Lake Bonney liftoff mats and glacier meltwater in Antarctica - BON-03 (spades assembly) (version 2) | ecosystem: Environmental > Aquatic > Freshwater > Ice >... | reverse complement strand
ATAATATCCTCCCTGGTAACAGGGTCGCGGTTGCGCCTTTTCCGAGGTGTTTGGCTGCTCATGCACACGATGATGGACACAGCAATTTGCGCTTGCGCGACTCTGGAAATGATCTTGTATTTTAAATGGGGTGATTCGTAGGGTTTCTATTTGCGGATACCCGTGGAATGCCGCAAATAACAGCGTGTCTATGTTGATTTCGAGAGCCAAGTTGGGCCAGGTTTAATACACACTGGAATCACTCTCATCTGGGGTTCTGTTGCTTCCACAACGGGTGTTCCAGATGGCAAGTGTGGATCCGCCACCAGCGGTACAATTGATTTGTCAAACAGGTTACTCTGGGCCAGGTTTAATACACACTGGAATCACTCTCATCTGGGGGTTCTGTTGCTTCCACAACGGGTGTTGCAGATGGCAAGTGTGGATCCGCCACCAGCGGTACAATTGATTTGTCAAACAGGTTACTCTGGGCCAGGTTTAATACACACTGGAATCACTCTCATCTGGGGGTTCTGTTGCTTCCACAACGGGTGTTGCAGATGGCAAGTGTGGATCCGCCACCAGCGGTACAATTGATTTGTCAAACAGGTTACTCTGGGTCCGCCCGCTCAAGAAAGACGTGATTTGCTGGGAATCTGTGAACAGGGAGCTTATCGAAAGACGATTGAGCTGCAAGGCGTTTATGTTGTGCACATACGTCGTGAATTGTGGCAGCGCGGCGATGTTTTGGTGCACTTTTACCACAAGCGCTGCCTGGCTTTGCGAAAAGAGATCCTGTCCAAAATCGCCCAGCGTTAATCGAGTGCAGACATCGGTGCCAACGTTGTTGCTTTCTAAAGATTGCTTGGAACTCAAACACGGGGGAAGCGTATCTTGCGGATCTCCCGGGTGTATGCCCACAAAAAACACGTCGAGGCGTGTGTCGTCGATCTGTAACCAATCGAACGAAAGTACAAGGGCTGCTACGTCGTATCCCGATCCATCCCACGCATTGCGAACATATGCCAGGCAGTACTCGTGAAACTGCGCGATTGCATAGTCGATATCCTGCGGATTGGATTCCCTCAAACGCATGCTTGCCGTACCCTCAATGAGAATGGCCACCTGCACCTCCTGGTTGGTATTGCCCAGAGAAAAAACCGACATATTTCCAGGAATGCCTGCAAAAAATTGCGCTTGACTGTCGGAGAGTTCGTCGTTGCTCCCGTAAAGACGCTGTTCAGAAAACGGCGACGGTGTGCCGTCGGGAGAAGCAGTGCTAGTGAGCGCTGGATCGTACGAGGGGGTGTTTTCTAGGTACGATGTGAGGGGAGCAACGTTTGTGTCGTTTGTCGCCATCACATGTGCACTCAGTGTCGCGCTAATCACACACAGACACAGACGCAAACGCGTGCCGACGAAGAAGCGTGTTGGCATTCCCGATATGGTGGAGCGCGGCTGCATTGCAATGTGCAGAGTATTCACCTTTATATATGAAAAAAAACACTGGCAGCAAAAACGAACTCGCCGCGGAAAGGGCGCAAGTTTTGTCTGTTTTTGGCAACATGGCGCGTGCAAAAGGGCTTGCCCGGAGGCGATACCGAGCGTGTGTGTTACTTTCGCACAATACAAGGGCGTATATATATATATGTGTGGGATGGGGAATCGGGGCACGCGCAAGCTTGCGCTGTACAATATGAATCTGATGGACGAGCTGTCCCTGATTTTCAAAAACGCCTGCTCCATTGTCTCTGTGTCGTGGATCTCGATCCTTATCGTCGGCCGCATCTACGATTTCCACGTGGCCTACATTTCGTTTATTGAGCGCACAACCAGCGAAGAATGGCTGCTAGAGCACTGCCAGGACGACCACTTTTTCCACAAGATGGCGCACCACACCGACGTGTGCGACAAGGTCGTGAGCAACAGCATAATTTGGCCGAGTCTCTACGGCATCAACGAGAGCATGAGAAAGATGAAACTCTGCGGATTCCACGACTGCTCGACTCTGCTGAGCATTGTGTACAATGGCGGAATTCCTGTCCTGTTCTGTATGATGCTGTTGTATATCGTAACACCGTCCTTCATCCTCCCGCAGCTGCAGCGAATGTACAATGTCTACTGCGAGAATGTCCTCATGGCGAAATACTCTCCCTATAACCGTAGTGAACTGCAGCGCAAAAACACCGCCAAGCATGCCATGTATTATGACGTTTTGGACGACTTTACGGGCAACACGGCTGGAAATGGCAAAAGCCGTATTGTGTAATATGCGCATCTATATAAACACGCCGTTTTTGCGCAACACAGTGGTAAATGCGCGTGGATTCACACGTGTTGCGCCTTGTCGCATATTGTCTTGTCTCTGGCCGTGTAATAAACAGCAGTGCGGTGCAGTCTGACGCGTTGTGCAATTCTGCCGCGATAGCCCAGATTAAACAGCCCACACATTTCCACACCCGTCCTGGTATCGCTCTTGCTACGGACGAGGTGTTTTTCAGCCAATCCTGTGACCAGTATGCCTCTGCTGCCAGCAACCTGGGCGCGGTCTTCCACCACCCCACAATGTCCAGCGCAGACACGGTGCAAGTGGCGATTCAGGTCTCTCTGTTCGACCCCTCCACTGCCCGGCTTCGCTTTTCGATGCAGGGCATCAGCGTGGTGCTGGACCACAGCGGCATTCGGACACACAGCGATATACGCGTGCAAGGAGAGTCTATGACAGCATCGACCGAAGGCCCCTGGCGGAAACGACAGATACAGGAACTCATATTTACGATACAGAAAAGAAAGCGACTCTGCGTTCTGACAATCGACCCATATCCCAGTGTACATCGTGTTTTCCCGTGTTCCACCCGCGACACTTTCCATGTGCACGGTGACAACATAACCTTGCACACTGTTTTCTTACAAAACGATAACCTGGAAGCAGCGCGCTGGGACTTTACGATTGAAAAACAGGCTCCGAACGCAGGGTGTCGAGAATGTCCACTAGGAACAGTGCTAAACGCCATCAGCCAGGAGTGCCAATCATGTTTCACAGGACTGCATGTGAACGTCGATGCCCACAGCGAGTGGTGGTATAACGGTGGTGTGGCAGGAGAGCCGAGTGTGCCTGCTCCCGACTGGGCTGTGCTGTTGGCGGACCAAACCCCGACGAGCAGTGGCATCCTTCGACATTCGGACATGCAAACGAATGGCAACATGATACTGACTGATAGCAGGAATACGTATGCTTACGACCAGGTTGCCAGTGTTTGCATGCGGCACTATACAACAAAAGTCGATTTCGCCGAATGCACGAATTCACAGACACCCCGTGTGAAAATATACACGGGCGAAAACACGGTGCTATTCCCAGTGGTGGCCATGCAAGACACCGTAGCAAAAGTACGCAGCATGCTTGGCACTGAAAACTGGAAGCAGGGCGACACTGTCCGTTTCTGTGCGCCGCTGGGCGAGGCGGTGCACCGGTGTGTGAATCCAGTCGTCCTGGTATGGCATACTGCTGATTTCTGGTCTCCAATCAATGTCGATCCTACGCACTCAAAATACACTCGATATAACATTACGACCAGCCAAGTCCGTGCGTTCTTGCTGCCCTAAAACGCCATGGCAGCACAGCTTGTTCTCGGTGCGCGATCGTGCGTTTGGTGTGTTTGGTGTTTCGGTGTTTTTTGGAAACAATGTTACGTTGGAAACACGTCTTTTTATTAATAAACGATTGTATTTGCACGGCACGGCATCGAAGCACTGCATAGATTTTGTGTGTGTGTGTGTTTGTTTGTGGATTAGGGATGCAAGCGTCGATTGTCAAATTGGTTAGCACAGTGCTCTTATGTGCCAGGTGGTGTCGATCAAATTAACATTCTTCCTGCAAGCAGACATGGGGCAGTTGTATGTGTTCAAATATCGTTTCGGTGTTTTATTGGTACTTCCAGGCTCTGGTGCCCTGTGCGTCTCGCAATTTTGATACGTGTGACGTCAATCGTTGGTGCTTGGCATGGTGCGTTATGTCGTGTGTGGGTAGTATATAAAGCAGATTCTGTAACAAAACACGGGACTCGAACGGCGACACATGTCGTATGCCAGTCTGATTTTGCCGTGTCTGGCGCTGCGCAGCACAGACACCATGGAGACACTTGCGAAGGCACACCAGCGTTACCGGTCGATCGCGTCGGAGGCTCCCGAGCTGGCAAATATCATCCACACGTGTGTAAATCTGCAGAAGAAAGAGACGGGGCTGTCGGGGATCATGTATGAGATCCAAGGCGACAGTCTACTGAACAGCACCGACATGCTGACAGAGGAAGTGTTCAAGGGGATTTCCGTGGTCAAGTGCGATATTGACGAAATACAGGCGATTTCGCTGATGCAGAAGAAAGAAGAACTCACTGACAAGTTGCACACCTTTTTGTCTACGATGCAAAAAACGAGGCAAGCCAAGGCAGGCATGCTTCTGGATCAGATCCTGCCGAGCGCAGAGGGCCAGGATTTTTGGTGGTATGGACAGACGTGTGAATTGAAAGGCGGGGTCTCCATCCGGGACTGCATTCTACACGACGGCAAACGCGGCGATGTTAGTTTTTACGACGCCTTCTCGTGCATCAACAGGTCCGCAACGTCGCTCGTCGGTGACGACACTGGGTTTGATCTCAGCTTCAAGGATGCGTGTATTTGGGACCCAGTTCTGCATGGATCCATCGGACTCTACACACAGCGCGCGGGAGACGGTAACAATGTCTTCCTGGTGTGTGTCTCGGATTTCGACCAAATTGCGTCCGACATCGTGCGCTCCATGAAAGCCGATCTCGGTAACGCCGTGAGCGCTTACGATTTCTGCAACAGTAAAGAAATGTGGTTCATAGAAAAAATCGCGCTACGCAACCGTCTCCGCCTGCTTCTACTGACTGCCCAGCACCTCGGCATCCCTGTTCCGCAAAAGCATGACCTCTATGCCCATCCCAAACAAGCAAATTCAGATCTGGCTGTCGAGTGCTGTGGCGTAAACCTCGATCACATCGAGTGTGTTTTACAGCAGCATGCACTTACGCACAGGAGCACGCCGGTGGTGCGCCACTACAAAGACTGCATCGACATATACCATCGAAATGGACCCGTTCCCGTGTTTCTGGGCGACGACATGGGGTTCATGTTGCTGCTGTCCGATAAATTCAGCCACGCCTCCTTCTCCCTCTACAATGATCCGCTGCCATTTGTGCAGAACAAAAGTAGCCAGCAGATCCAACTCTGTCCGACCCACAATATCTTCGAGCAAAACTACGCCAGTGTGCAGAAGATCCGCTCCGAGCACCAGAACATCATCCATGTCAAGATCGAAGACTTTCTCTACGATATGCAGCAACAAGGAATTCACGTTTTGCCGAGTGTGCACGACCTATTGACAGCGACCGACGATTTGGGCAACTGTCTTTTTTACGGCGTGCAGCACGGCGTTGGAACGCCCATGGTGGTATATCCACGCGTTTCTCCGCCATTTCTGACCAAGAAAACGCTTGCTCGCCACACCCCTGAAGCCACGCACTTGCCGCCACCACATGATGCAGACGCAACAGAGCCGACGCCATCCGAATTGCCAGTCGGCTCCCCAAATCAATCCAGCCACAATGTGCATCATACAGCGACGCTCGATACCAATGATAACCAGACACATGTGTGCGAAGCACTCATGGTCGCACCCAAACCAACTACGGGGGTTGCCAAACATAAAAACATGGATCTATGCGAGGTCATGTGCGAAAACTTTGTCTATGAAGTTGCTGCGGATGGCGCGCCATCGCGTCTCTTTGATTTCCAGGTGCATGTAGGAGCAAGCAACCCAGACAGTATGCAACTAGAATGGGGCGAGTTAACCATGAGTCTGCTGCAGCGCATGACACGCATGCAACACATTGAAACGCTGCAGTTGCTGCCATATGTCACGTTTTCCAATAGCGTCGAAAATTAGACAGCTCGGGCGCGGGTCTGTTGACACCACGCTGTCTCGTCAGAATATGCCATGTTCATGCGAGAATACGCGCATTCGAGGGAAGCAGAAGAAACGGCCGGTCTAACAACACAGTTGCTTCGCAATATTCCGTGAAAGTACGCGTATGTGTGTTTTGATACAGATTTACACATGTTTGAGCTTACATCCGTATATTTATGCGACATGATACACGTTGTCCGCAAAAGCGTGTTTTTGGTGCGATTTGGTCGATCCTGCCGTAATATGCCACCAGGCTCGCGGTTGTTGGTGCTCAAAACAGCGCGCCCTGCCGCCGCTTGGCGATATGCGTCGGCTTGGCACTGGAGCCAGACAGCTGCATGGTCTGCTCTATGGTTTGCAGCTTTGCGAGGAACTCGGCTTGGTTTTCCTGGGTGTTTTTGTGGTGGTCGTCGTGGTGGCGTACGGGGGCTGCATGGGCATACGTGTGCACGGCAGGATTCACCAGAACAGACGTGTTTTCGGCGACGGCAGTGACAGGGAGTAAAACCGTGTCTCTCTTGCTTGGTGGACTGAAAAGGCGCACATATGCCGCAATGGTGGCCAGAACAGACGTGTACAGCAACATTACCGGCAGCACAATAATCCAGCCCAGGAGAACAATATTGGGCATTTCGTCGATGATGCTGTCTCCAGGCATGCCCTGTGTGTAGCACCGACAGCACACGTAACACGAGTACAAGAGCAGGCGGATGCAAAACTGCACCGTCGGCATGTCGTCGAAAATCTGGCGCAAACACGGCGACGTCGCGCTAATGGCAAGCAGCACTACCATGCTCGTGTACAGGAGGAAGGGACGGGCCAGCTGTACCATTGTTCTCGCGTTGCTGTGTGTGGTGGGTTCGCTGCTGTATTTGGGCTGCTCGTGGTGCAGTATTCGCCGCTTCAGATGGGTCTCGTACACAAACACCGACAGTCCGGTGGCGAACCACGAGCAGGTGGAAAGCAGGAGCCACGAGCTTTGGTGGCATTGTGAGTCCTGTGTTTTCACGTAGTGTATGAGACAGAATCCTGCAAAAATGTCGTTGATGATGTGCGTGTTGAGCCCAGTGAGTGTTTTTCTGGTCAGTTTCTGTGTCATGTCTGAGCGATTGGCGACACACAGATCCACCGCTCTTTCGCAGAGAACCAGCGAAACCAGTAAAACTGTCAGACACCGGTCGAACAAGTCCAGTGGCACCGGCACAACCCCATCGTGTGTGGTTGCATCGAGCTTGCCATGCACGCTCAATCGCTGAGCGTCTTCTGAAAACAGATTGAAAATAGCGATCGCGACGCTGGTTTTGCACAAAATCCATAGAAAAGGCACAAACGTCTCCGTTTTGGCAATGTCAAACGACATTCCCCCCGAAACAACACTCGATCGCACGCACCCACAGTCTCGCAATCCTCCAGATCACGCGACACTTCCTCCAGACGACAAGACGTCTTATACCGATGGCTACGCTCAAAACAACAACTCAGCCACACAAACTCTGCTGCACAAACAGCCGTTAATCGCCATGAAAAACGCATAAGCTGTTTTTGACGGGATAACTGTCTCAATCGTCGGCAACTCGACGCCATTCTCCATAAATACACGAAAATTGGGGGTTTGTCGACTTTATAAAATGAAACGCACATTTCCACACAAAAAGTGCACAGTCTGCGATTTTATTGGCAACAGTTAAAACACGTCGAGCTTACTCTTGGTGGTCGGAATACTGAACGACCCATTGACTGTACACGATTTCGAGGTACAACACAGCAAGACTGTGTCGCAATTTGTGAATAATGTCGAAACGAGGGTTGTTTTCGAGCACGACATCCGACAGCATAGTTTTGACGTTTTTGAGTATATACCACAAATTGCTCGGAATCATGTCGGCGGAGCGCGTTTGTATGTGCCATCCGGTGGCCATCGAGGTGCATGGTGAAATCTGTGGTGGTGGACCCCACTGTCCTATGCTCGCGCCTCGGACACACTCGACCATCGTCACAAACGATTTGGATGAAATGTACGATGGCACGCTCGGTGCGGTTGAATACGCTGTGTTGTGCGTGTGCGCAAATCCCGATTTATTCCGCAGCAGGTGTATGCCCTTGTTCTCGCCGTCGTACTTCAAGACCGCTTGGTAGATTTTCTGCGGAGTCTGGTTGGTGCAAAGCACGTTCAGCGAGGCGTCGATGTGCAGATTCATTTCGGCCATACAGCACGTCATTTCTGTGTTTTGCGAAAACAAGCCGCTCACGTTGGTGACCATGTTCCGGACCTGCTCGTGCACCATGGCTCGCCCGTGCTTGCGGATTGTCTTGATTAGCAGGCCTTGTTTCTCGATGATACGCAGGGCGTCTTGTTTTTTGGGGTTATGTGGGCGTTTGCGCGCCGACCCGGCCGTTTGGGAGCCCCACTGCATGTATTGTTCGCCGTATAACTCCAATAAATTTACACAGAAGAGACTGTGCGCATGCTTGGCCATCCCCGGTGTCTCCATGCACAGCACCGCCGAGACTATGGTTTCCACCATGTTCCTACTGATAGCTTTTGACAATGAGTCTTTGTGCTGCTTCGACTGCTCATCTTTGCCAAACAACGTCATTGGGCGTACCGCACTGTGCTGTATCATGTGCTGTAGGAGGACCTGAGCGTTCCGAATCACGTCGTGCATGATGATGGCAATGATTTCGTCGCTGACGATGCCACGCTTCTTGAGATTCTCCTCAAACACAAAGCTGAGTCGCAAAACCTCTCCCACCAGCACTGGTTCCTCTAGCATACACCACGATTCGATTTCCTCCAACGACTCGAGCGGCACCGCGTTTCCATCGCAAATATTTTTCATAATGGGCGACTCCGCGTACATGTTTCCACGAATCACCACAGACGTAGTGTGGCGCAAGACGGTCGCAATCGTGCCACCATATGACACTGTCCCGGCATCCTGGCGCATCGAAAGTCTTTCTGAAAAGGAGTTCTTTACAGCACCAAGCTCGTGCTCGGTGCCCGCCAGCAATCCACTCTCACAGAAAAACTCAAGCACCACAGAGGCCGACAAATCGCGTGCCGTTTGTATCACGGTGGAGTTCCCCGACGACAGCCGTCGCTGTGTCAGAACACGCACCGTGCCCATGATATTGTGGATGCTTTCTTCGAAACCATATGTCACGAGGTGCTCGATTTTGTCAATGTGTATTTGCAGCATGTCTTTCCTGCCCCTTCGTGTGTGGATTCTCAAAAACTCGTGGCAGTGCTGCGTTGTCTGTTGTGGGCAGAAGCGATGCCTGGTGTGTGCTATGTTACATGCGTCTTCCGCCACTAAGAATAGCAGCGACGTGCTGTGTGCTGGGTGTGTGGTATTTTGGACGATATGACTTGCGGCCAGGGGTAACGACGCTGTTGCCTGAAACCTGAACATCAGGTGTCGGGAACATCGATCGAAATGACGTTATTCACGTAGATCATCAGAAAACACAGATTGAGTAGAACGGTCGTCCACAGGCGCACATTGAGGAACTTGATGATAGTGAGATCTTTCTCCACCACATTGATGTAATAGAAGATTGCCAGCGTGATGTGGATGAAAATGAGACATGAGCCATCGAGGACCGACGCGTCAGTCACCACCAAAATCAGCACTGCGTGCAATACCCACATGAAGATAGCCACGGGCTGCAATACTTTTACTGGGCAAAATAAGGTACTGCACGCCACATAGAGGCAAAATGTGTAGTTCAGTGCTCCGAGCATGGAGATTCCAAGCATACTCACGGACGATGTGAGCTCGAGCAACACAAACGCCAGCAGAAAGACTACCAGCCAGAAGAACCCGTCAATCAGCACAAATTCATTATTAATGTGCTGCGACGTGATCATTGTGTCTTCGCACATGTCGTCGTGATTTTTGAGCTTTTCCGTGGTGGCGTGGTAGAGTACGCCGTAGCATAACACGCCCAATGCGTACAGGATTGTCATCAAATCCACCGAGTCGATGTTCAGCACCCACGGGAACGCATGCCCGATGGAATCTGTCACAAAGTCCTGTATCTTTGGCGATAATATGATGTCGGCATCAAAAAGCCCCTTGTACACGTGGATCGGCACAGAGTTGTCTAATTTATACTGATTCAGCAGCTTGTCGAGACTGAATTCGGCGTTGGACATGACGCCTTGTGTGCTCATGTTAAAAGACAGCCCATTTTCCCGAGGAGTGTGTGATATTTGCGTGAAAATGTCCCACACCCGGTTCAGTGGCATCATTTTGCTAATGTCTGGATGTGAAAACGACACATGATACACCATAAGTCGATACTGGCATGAGATACAGCCGAAAATGAACATGCTTTGCAAAATGGTGTAGTATGTCGCTAATCGGATCGCAAACTTGCCTCCTAACGACGGAGCTCCCATTTGTGCTCAAGTCGCATGTGGTGATACTCTTTGTCACATATATACCATCGAATCGCTGGAATCGCACTCAACGATCAATTGGACACTGCTCCTCAAGACACACACATACACAATCTCACAATTGACAATATTGTGTCTCTTCTCGTGGCTCTCCCGGTTTCTCTCTCTCACACACACACACATACAAACACACTCATTTACTCACACACACCAGTATGCAGTGCCAACGATACCGGGGCAGTATCGGCTTCTCGCGCGATTTCCGGTGGCAGGATTGCCCAAAGTACACGCAATTCAAGGCTCGCGACAAAATTGACTCTTTCGTTGTTTCCAGCGATGCGTGCACAGTCTCATGCTGTGCCCACAAGTTCTAACTCTGTATTGCACTGTAGGATTATTACAGGGGCATGCACAGACAGACTCAGAATAAGACCTTTACACACCTCATCCAGCTTGGTAAAATCGTTTTATACTCTATCGGCGGGCCATTTGCCTCAAAACACACATTTCGTGGTGTTTTGTCAGATGCCCGGCCCTTTTGCTATGTGCGTGTTGCTTGGATTATAAGCAAGATCATCTTTGGATGGTGCATTTTGGTTACCAACTTGTGTTTTTTCATCGTGTACGAGTCACAGGCAACTTTGCCGAACATTTGCCTGTGATAGCCCAGTACAATGCGGTCAACCTCCTCGTACAGACGAGGCTGGGAGGCGTCGAAAAACGCCTCAAAATCAAAGTTCATGGGTAACTTGAGGGCAATCAACCGTGTTTTGCTCGCCCAATCGTTGCACACTTTTTCGAGGCGATGGCCCGACAAAAACAAGACGATCTTCGGGTTGGTCTTGTAATTGTTGCCGGTCCACGGTGGATCTAGAAACAGGACATCATGTCGAATTCGTCGGGCAACCGTTTCTACGTGACTAATGTCGCCACACCAAACGACAACCTGTGTCTGTAATTTCAGGAGTTTGACGTTGTGTGCCAGCATCTGCGATCGTTTCTCGTGTATCTCCACCGCGTGCACGCCAATAAAGATTTTTGCAAACTCAAACACATTGCCTCCAATGGAAGCTGTCCCGTCCGTGATAATGGTTTCCTCCGGGACATATCCCGCCGATCTCACGCAGTCGGCAATAATGCGAGCCTGGAGTTCTGCCAGACTGCTCTCGGTCACACTGTATTTGCCCTCGCTGTCTAGCTGTAGATGCTTCGACACAGCACACTCGATCGATCGAAAATACCTCTTTCGCACATTCCTTGTCTGTGGCATCTTCCTGTCGCACAAAATGCCCCCCCAAAATGTCACGACAAAACACACATCAGACACCCGATTTGTCTGCTGACTCACAGAACGTCAAACATTTGCCTGTTATATGAATGCTTCGTCTCGTAGACAATATAGTGTCGCAGGAGTGCTCGTTTGCGATTCGGGACAATTTCCGTGTGCGGGACCTCCTCCATGACCGCAAATAGCTTTCCAGCAAAACGCAAGTGCTCGTTCGCGACTCGGGACAATTTCCATGTGTGGGGACCTCCTCCTCGGCCGCAAATAGCTTTCCAGCAAATGCCCCTGTTGCAAGAAAACAGGTTGAAATCCCCAGGGAATGGGCGAAAACTGGCAGAAAATGGCGGAAATGGGGGTTTTATGCGACATTTGTGTGTTTTATAGCACCGAGTTCCGGGACAGCAAAATTAGAGTCATGGGTCTATATCAGCGGTGCTTGTCCGAAAATGTTGTCAGTGTTATCGAATCATCCGTGACGACAAAGTGCCAAACGAAGAGGCAAACAGGGTCATGGCTGCCGCTTCTGACATGTTTGTCGCCGTGATGAACAATAGTGGCCTCTCGCACAATCAAATTGAAAACTACATCTTTGACATTGCACACAAGACATCGACGGACGACTACGACGTCATCGCGGATGCCTTTGTCCAGCAGCACTGTGTTTTGTGCGATCAGAATGGCAAGGGTGCAGATGAAAGCAGCGATGATGCTGTGGTGGCCGAGGATGTCTTTCGCACGGAAATCAAGAATTTTCTACTTGGCTGTCCGGATCTCGAAGGGCACCGTGTTGTGCGAAGTCGCAATCTGCAAACCTCGATGGATTCTGGGAGAGTCACCACGTCCAAGTCCCAAAAATCTTCTCCCAAGACTCCCAAGTCTTCCAAGTCTCCACAATCTCCCAGCGGATCCAAGTCACCCAAGACCCCACCAACACCAAAGACCCCACCAACACCAAAGACCCCAGAGAATACCGAGGACACACTACCAACTACGATTCAACCTACTACCTCGCCCAAAAATGTCCCAGTTTCCCGTACGTTGCAAACGCCTAATACACAGCGTACGACTGGCAAAGAACACGCGCGCGATGCCGATGCAGACTCCAACAATACGAGATCCGACAAGGCTCCCAAGACAAAAATCGACTCGAGTCGACATGGAAAATCCACCACAGCACTTCCGCCTACTGCGGCAAGCAGCTCGGGAGATGGAGAAAGTAGCACAGCGGTCACTGCTACCGTAGGGGTAGAGGGTGCAGATATCGGCGTGCCCAGCGACGGGATTGCGTCTGCTGTCCATGTACAGGCTACCGAGGAAATCGTGGACAAGGCGGTAGCGTGGGACAAGCTCCAAGAAATGCGAGTGACACTTGCGCAAGACGACAACGCCAGTGCGAACAAGAATCCCCCGAATACCGCACGACAGGTCCTGACCAGCCTTCAGGTGAACAAGCAAATGATGACGCATTGCATTACAGGAGAGACGGACAACACCAAGGTGGTGCAATCATGTGTCACAGCACAAAAGGCAAACTACTACTGTTTTGTGTCGAAGATGGATCCGAAAGGCTCGACTCCTCAAGAAATCCTGGACGTGATTTACTGTCTCGACATGGTGCAGCGCTACTACACAAATCAGCGTCCCATGCCAAATGCGCGTAGTGGTGGGGACGAGCTTTTTGACGTGCCTAAGCTTGGCCCGAACAACGGCCGTAGCATCCGACACAACGGGGCTGTGTTCCACAAAATCTACCAAAACGACGGCGTGGTCACGGTGCCTATTCTCAAGATGAAGCTCTTTATCGAGCAGGCGAATACGGGGGGGGAATCTCCATTGGTGATGTTTTTCATGTTTCTCGTGGTGGAGGTGCCAATGACGTTTGATCTTGTCGATTCGATCTACCGCTCGTGCACAAAAAACGCCATGGGTCGCGAGAAATACATCTGCGACGACATGAAGCGCATCTGGACCAACATTGCACACCGCCACCAGACTTTCAGCGGCACAACAAAAAACAACCTCGAGTCGATGCTGCAGATCCAGTTCAACGACATTTTCGACCCCGACTCGCCCAATTGTTTCTGGAAAATGTTCCGCATGCCCCGGTGCATTCAGCAGGCCCGTCTGCATATGCACATGTGGGCAATGGACAATATCACTTCGAGGTCCAAGATCTCTGTACACCTCGCAAATCTGCTCATCAACATTCGATTCAATAACATTGACAAGGTTTTGGACGGAAACTGTCCTTCGTCGTCCACCGACGCAGTGTTTGTCGCCATCTCTGACCTAGCATGCGCTGCCTTTGCCGAAGAGTTTGAAAACTGCAAGCAGCGTGTCAAGCAACACAAGTCGACCAAGCGTCGCAAAGCGAGGGCCCCCGACGACGCCGACGGCGGTGCCGAGGAAGAGGAGGACGAGGCTGAGCTGGAAATTCCAGTGTTCGAGCCACCCGTGATGATTACACAGCCAACCTTTGTCGACTGGAACTGTGTCGAAACTCGCAACATGTTTGTACAGCTCACGCTCCCCGACATGCTCGACAAACCCGCTGAAATGCAGCGTATTCTGGAAGAACACATGCTGAACTACCCCAACAAGGTCCAGATGCATGGCTTTCCTATCACCAACATGGTTGCCTATGTCGACACGACCATGCTACTGCCCCATTCTGGGGCCCTCGTCGCCCAGCAGGACTGGCTTGTCGAAAACAAAGAGTGCGCGCTGCCCGATCAGATGACCATGTGTATTCTGGTGATGATGCACCAGAAGCAGATTTCTAGTCGCAGTATCTTTTCAAACTTTATGCACACGCAGGACTGCATGCCGCGCAACATTCTGACGCTGTCGGATTTGCGCATGTCGTTTCTGTCCGAAGACGACGCTGGGCGCAAGATGATGTACCGTCGCGCCACGCCCGTCCGCGACAAACAGATGGAGAGCGTAAAGGCAAATCCCAATTCCACGCAGCGCGGATACGGCCTGCAATACTACCTGCTCGGAACGGTGTATCCGCTGGCGTACGCTAACGCGCGCTCGGACACGGGGAATTATGGCGGGCGAGACCACGCTGCGAGTGTGCATAACGAAATCGGCGAGTATCAGAACATGGGCAGCTCCTATCTTTCCAGCATTGCGGAGGGCTTCCACAATGCGCACGAAAAACTGATGCTGCGTGACAAGACCAGCAAGTGGCATCTGAAGGAGTATCCAGGGACGCTGTATTCCACGCTGCACCTCTGGAAGGCGTCGATCGACCATATGAACGAGAATTACCGCCTCAAGCCCAACAATGTGCAGCTATTCTTCCGCCTGATGCAGAGCGACATTGGGGTGCGTCTAACCTTTCTGGTGAACGCAATCGGCCCGGCGCCAAACGGGATCGGCATGACAAATGTCGTCAAGAATTTCTGCGGCAACATCATGCGCCGAGCGCGACGCACCACTGCGCAGTTCGAAACGAAAAACGCAAAGGCTTGGGGCACGGGAGCTGACTGCACCACTGCCAAGTTTATTGAGTCCATCGACCCTGCCAACAACGGGTGCCCCTCGTCCATCCCACACTCCAACTGCGGCAAGCCTGACGACTTTCGCAAGACCACAGAGGCCGGCACGTGGTATCTACTCACACAAACCTATGATCAGAACGGCAAACCTGTGCCCAAACAGGCCGAGATGCCCCCGCCAATGTACTGCAACGAAATGCCGGTGTCGGACTCGCGCTCAGGCGGCTCGTCGGCCGTGAATATGGCGGGCAAGCTGTGCTCCATTCTGCCGCGCAACACCGAGGTGGACCAGGCCGGAAAACGCACTTTGACGGTCAAGAACGAAAAAACAGGCAATCACGAGGCTGCCGAGCAGCGTTTGGTGTGGTTTATTGGATTGCTCCTCAAGTGCCAGAACACAGAAAGCGACAATGCTTTGGAGCATACTTTGGACATCATCTGCCAGCCTGTGGCCTCGGGTTCGGTGGATGTGGACGACGGAGACGCGGGCGCCAATGTGCATAAGACGTGCGGCTTCAACGATATGGGCGATTCCTGCAAATATACTGTCAAGAAAAACGACCCCACGGTGGACATGTGCAAGCGCATCTTTGCGTTTGATGCGCGCGCCGTGTGCATTGCGGTGTCTGGGATGCAGTGGCGAGGATGGCTGCCAGATTCGCCAGCGCTCGCAGAAACAATGGTGTTTGATATGCTGGCAAACTACGTATATTTGCACACAAGCATGCAAACACAGGATGCTCGTCTTACGGCACAGCGTGGTCGCGAAACACAGAAGGCACAGACACGTCTTCCTCCCACTGCACTCTACATGCATTCTGCAAACGCACTGATGCAGCGAAACATCAAGACTATGTCGTGGTCGGAGATTACGTGCCACGCGGCCCTGAATTTTATGGCAGACCCCGCTCCTCTCGAGCTGGTGCCGCTCTTTCTTGGCAGCATGATCGAAAACACGTTCGACTGGGGATTCTGGCTCATCCTTGGCATTTTTGCCGACTTTTTTGAAACCCCAGCGCTCGACGTGGAAGAGGCAGAACGTCTTTTTGCCGATCCCAAGTACGTGGTTCCAGAGGCTTCTGCCAAGGCCACTCGCAAGTGGCTGGCAAGCTTTGGTATCGGTGGAATCGCTGCCAACAAAGTGCGCGGCGACATTCTGTTCAAGGTCGAACAGGGCGATTCCGTCCAACAAAGCACCCTGTATATCACTTCAAAGTGGGATGAGGACATGAACGTTTCTGCATCGAAACTAGCCATCAACATTCCGACGTCCAACAGTGGTGGTCCTGGCGGCGGTGGATATGGAGGTGGGGGCAGTGGTGGCGGCGGTGGTTCACGCGACAATAATGCATCGTCATCCACCCTGACAAACAGTGTCTCGTGGAAAATCGCGGAGCAAATTGGGGCAACGATGTATGCCAAGTACGACAAGAAGCTGAATTCGGCTTGCAACATCAATTCTCCCGAAGATCTTGCGATCATGCTGTATCGCTACATGGATGCTCCAGTGTGCTATCCGAAATTCGGGAGGGTGCCGTGTGGACACGGATTTCAGTCGTGGGACGGCATTCTGCACGGGCTGGGGTGCGATATCGTGCGCGTTTCACAGGGACAGCACGAGGACAGTGACAAATTTGTGGATGGGCTGCATACCGATATGCGCCAGATGATCTCACAGGACAACTACTCCTACACCATCGCCCCGTGGACGTTTAACAATCGCGGTGGCAGCATTTTCTCTTTCGGCATCGAGCCGCGTTTCCTGATCCTGGCCCGGGCGATTATCTCCACCAAGCCCATTATCTCACAGACTTCGGTGCAATCGATTTTCGACCACTTTGTGCTGCAGGCCGTGAAGCACCGCGTTCCGGCCACCATATATCCGTATTGCACGCTTTTTACCGGCATGCCCGACAGCAACGGCCTCGGCCTCAGTCTGCAGAAAATCGACGAGGAGGACATGTATCGCAATCGCCCTACCACCTTGTTGCGCGCCCTGCCATGCGTGTCTGTCAAAGAAATGACCGCCTCGTCCATCCCCGGAATCATGACAGGAGGGGTCATGGTGGAGGATGTGGCGATTTTGAACAAGTACGAGCGTGTCAGCAAAATGGTAGACATTTCCCTGGACGCCCTGCATCTTGACGATCTCACGCCCCCACAGCTGCCGTTCTACTGCTGGATCTATGCGGAGCTGGTTTTCAAGACGGACTCGCTCGACCAAAGCAAGTTCGACGCTGCCAAGGCCAAGTACAAAAAGGTGTGTCTTTACATTGATCCCAAGAAGAACAAAATCACGCGATTTCTGTCGGCAGTTTCCTTCACGCGAGCCCGCGATTGCGAGCAGATTGAGATTCTCAATGCAGACGCAAACAAAATGCGCTCGCAAAATAAGGTCTTTCGCACCATCACCGACGCCGTCATGCCCGTGAAAAATGGCTTTATTCGCTACGCACCCATCTACAACCGTGCTGGCACCCTCGTACACGTCCCTGGCGTGGGCTACCTTGTCCTCACACCGTGGACAACACAGCAAACTAATATGCCAGACGCTCAGTACCCCTCCTGGCTGGAGAGCGTGTTTTTGAACCCAGAAAGTATGTGCTATCTCGCCGTTTCTGAGGGCATCGACCTCCGCGAGACCCCATCTTACATTGCGAACCTCCAGACACACCAGCTCGAGGTATGCACCCCCCACCCGTCAATGAGACACCATCTATGTTGCAACTATGTGTGCTCCTCGCATATACCATCACACAACCACATTTTTGCACGGGTGATGTGTAGTGACAATTTATTGTGGTCAACACAGGTCTCTGCCGACCATAATAACAAACACAAGATGCCTCTCCTGCTCGAGCACGTCGATCGGCAGAAATTCTTCTCGTCGTGCGAGGAAATCCACCTTGCATTGTCTCCACATGCCGTGCAGACACACATTGTGGGCGTTGGGACGTTGCTGTATCTCGATCTCAGCCATCCAGCGATTCCCGAAGAACTGAAGACGGAGCTGCGTTTCGTCAAGCATGTTGGCACGCACACACCCGACACAAACTCTGGGGATGTGGGTCTATATGGCAAGAATGTGGCCAAATTCAAGTCGCAGTGCGGGAACCACGGGACATTCTACCCTGTGATCCAATGCATGCTGCTGTACGAAATGCCAGAGTCGGTGGTGCCACACAATGATTTTTGTGACATTGAGTCGCAAGTATGGGTTGGTGTTCGTCAGGCTGAGAATTTCAAGACAAAAAATAAGTTTTCCAGTCGCTACATCACAGTGCCCACCAAAGCGCTGGTATCGCTTGACAAACTCACTGCCGTGGGCATGTCTCTGGCGGTGTTTGAGTCGTGCTGCAAATAGACAGACAGGTGGCACCCTCTACTACGTCTACTCAAGCGCGTTTTGTTGTTTTCATTAAAGTACACTCTGCGCGTGTTTTGGGCCCCGTTTCGGTCTATTTTGTCGACTTCACTGTCTCACACACGAGAGCACATGGTAGGCGGGAGTGGTATCCAGCAGCAAAACAACCTGACGTGCGTAAACAGCGGGGTTTGCGTCTGCCGATTCCCAAACCATCGCGACCCCGGGTTTTGAAAAACAGAAACCATACGAATCGAAACTCATACTGTATATAAGTATGTGTGTTCAAATGAATGCCGCGATACATATGTCTGCGATTAGCGGCAAGGCGACACACGCAATCGTTTGTCTGTGTTTTATCTGTGTTGTGGGAACAGCGAATGCAGAGCAGGAAGTTATGAATCCTTTCAAACAAATTTTCACACAGACACAACCCCCAGTTTTATACGACCTGAATCATTGTCGCAGTATCGTCGAAGGGCTGGCGGGTTCTCGAACGCCTGATGCCTCGACGTCGCATATTGTGAAACTACATGTGAGTACAACGCTTGCAAACAGTCTCGGATTCCCGGAGTGTGTGGTGAATTACGTGTATTTGGATGTCGGTGTGAACTGGGAGGTTAGCACGGAATACGACCGTTTTGCGACATCATCCGAGAGTGTATATTCCACAAACCAGGGCATGTGGGAGAATGTTTCCAAGGGCATGACAAGAAACCAACAAATTGCCATTCTATCGTGCGACGAGGGGCGTGAAATCGACCCGACTCCAGTGATGCCTGCTGACACGAATTTTGGTTTCATCTTCAACGTCGCTATGGACCTGAGTCTAAGTGTTTTGCAATGCCATCCAGGGTTTTGTGTGGTCAAAATCACCTCACCGACGTGTTTGAAGCCATGGATCTCAAAGGAAATTGCGGCTATGCCGGCTACTATGACAAACATGTTCAAAAGTATGCAGAAAAAAGCGTCCATGGGTAACATTGGCATACACAATATGATCATGAGTATTGAAGAGAGCATTCAAAACACAACAGTGCTGGAAACGGTCGTGAAAATGGGGTTGAACACACACAGACTCTCGGGGTACTTTGTGACAACCTGCATCAACACACGAAACACAGCGTGTTCCACAGAAGAGGCGCATTATTACGGATTGAAATTAATGACAACGCTCAAAATGATTTCTTCGATTGGAGATGCTTTTGTGGAGTTTGTTGGTGTGAAAGACCACGATACGGACCCCGCTAGATTTTTGGTGCATTACAATTCATATCCATACGAAGCCGAAGCTGACGAAACGCTGAAAGCATACATGAAAGAGTTTCGGGCTTGTCCCAAGTTTACAATGTCCACAGGAGACGACCGATTTTTCTATGAAGACAATGTTGTCTACGAAATTGGGTGTATTGCATGTCCCATCAATACATACTATGCCGACTTGCGTATTCCGCCCACGGTAACCGAGAGCACCAAAAACATGTTTGTGCATGGGTTCAATAGTGGATTTTCGAGAGACAGGACAAAAACAACCTATTACAGCATATCTTCCGAAGAGTTTCCCGTCGATAAAATGCAGCGCCTGTACTCTGAAGTGGTCATTGCAATCGGCACGACGTTAATTCTTCAGGTAGCAAGTGCTGCTACAAGCACTCTTGTGATCGACAGGGTGGAGTGCGAGGACAAAGCAGTGCCGTATGTGCGCATAAATAGTAGACGAATTTCCTTGAATGTAGAGATGCAGTACTCGGGAAAGTTGATTGTAGTCTACATCAACGATCCAAATTTACGTGGCGGTGATAACGGCAACTATGAATGGAAAACCACCCAAGTGTTTATTATGCCCGAACACAGCGAGTTGATAGGAACATGTATACAGTGCCCCCCTAGAACCTTCTCAGGAGAGTACGCTGCAAGTGACATTTCAGTGTGCGTACCAACCAAACAGCACACGTCTGCCGCGCGTCGCTTGCTGTCAATGGACGAGGAGCCGCAGAATACCATGTCTGCGGCTTCGTGGATGGAGATCCACGGTCGCACTTTGATCGTTTTGGGAATCGCAGATGATGCCATGTATCCCGAGTCTGATTTCTCCATCGAGGTATACTTGCAGCACGACAACCGCACGTTTGTGCAGGAGAATGTCGCACTGATCGCAGAGAAAGTAATAGAGATTTACAATGTCAACAATTTCACCATGGAGTACTCTGTCACGGGGATGCGACTGCATGCGACCAACATGTCTGTAATATTCAATATTCACGGAATGTACACAAATGCCATGGTACCAGCACAGAATGGGGCTGTATTGGTCCACGACAAGCTTACACACACTACAACACCCACCCAGTCCCCGTCCCCTTCAAAGCATCCAAATATACATGTCAGAACGCCAAAGCAAAGTGAACCTTTTTCGGTATTGGGAATAAATGCGTGGATCTTGATATTACCCATCCTCTTACTTATTCTCATAATTTGGGGCATCATTCTCAGCGCAATCAAATGCCAGACGCAACACAGACAGCTAGAAGAACCCAGCAACAATATTAGTCCCGTGCACATATCCCAAGGCGCATATTACATGGTGTGTCCCAACGGAACTCCAGTGTAGGAAGGCGACAGACCAGACAGATTGGATTCTCTCTATGATGTCGACAACACAGACCCCGGGTGGACATAGACACATATTCTACTCCAAACACATTTGGTAGTGTCACTCGTACTTCTGCGCACAAGAGCGCTGTTCCTCGAACAGTATTTTATTTTGAATTCAATCTGAACACTGATGTCATTTTTGGGTGTGTGGTCAAAAAGAGTGTTGTGAGACAAAGACATTGTGGAAGGGACGGTGTTGTGTGTTCATGAGACTGAGGATGTATGTGTGTGGTGAGGCCAAAGCTCCTTCGTCTAGAAATCTTCGCAGGCCTCCATGATCTGGCGCCCCCTCTCCCTGCTCTTGGCGTCCAGCTCGGGCATTTTCAGGACGCTATGCATCACCCACATACCCTGCTGCCGGCAGAAATCTGCATGCATTTGTGGATTCGCTTCGACCCAATGGAAGAGGGTGGATATGGCCTCCGTTTGCACCTCAATGTCCTCGGTGTGATGTTGCATTGCAATGAGGACACTGTGCACAATTCCCGTGTTTTGCATGTAGGCAATGTTATCACCTTGCGCGGAAAGGATGTTGAGCGCGCGTAGTGCTGTTTTGGCGATATAGGGATTGATGTTAAACTTCCACATGGACCGCAAAAGAACATTGACAACATTTTTCGTAGACACTGTTTGTATATTGCGTGTGCTCACCACAAAACACGTGATCCCCCAGACGCCCGCCCGCTGCATCATTATGCTGTCTTCGTGATTTTGCATTGCCTGTGTCACGAGTCGCACGACTTCTGGTGGCACTGCAGATTCGAGGGCATTCGAGGCGGAGTTGTACAAATGGCCCAACAGTGTGGTGGCACATGTCTGGAACATGATGTCATGCTCGAACGCTTGCATTGCCAATCACACCATAGGCACAATGTGCGCGGCGGCCACTGTAGAGCGATATGTCACGTTGGATGCTAGTGTGCCCAGCACAGACACGAGTAAATTCATGTGTACGATCCTATTCAGGCAGGTCCTATTCATGGTCTGTGCCATGGTTTTCTGCAGAACAGGGATCAGTCCGGCAGCCACCATGTGATCCGTAGTCTTGGGATAACTGCGCACAATGGCTTCTAGCAGTTCGATTGCATTTTCTTGCATGGTGGAGACGAAGTCCAATTCATGCGGAGGATCCACGCTCGCGTACACCAGTTGCATTCCGCGCGAGTCGCCGAAAAAATCAATGGCGTCCGCTTCCCCGAACTGGACAAGAAGCTTCAGCGAGTGCAAGCCACGCCCTTGCAGCCACGGGTTGTCTTGAAAGTTCCCCAAGCAGCCAAAGATAATTTCATGTGCGTTTGCGAGCAACAGCGCGGTCGTATGCAAGCGCGCGAGTAAGTCGACAAAGAGACAAAAATCCTCGAAATATAACAATTGATTGCTTCTTGAGTCTGCCCCGGTCCACCCTGTGAGCATTGGAATAGCCCCTGCACGGATCACCGCTTCAATGGTGGTCTGATGCTCATCGTCACCGTTCATGCCCTCAGGAAAAAACATCATCTCCCTCACCGCGCGGATAATCAAGCCAGTCATATTGCCACCAGTGGAAAATCGGTTACCCGCTTGCAGCATTTTGTCCAGGATGCCAGCCTCCAGCAAAGCATCCTTGTTCAGCTCATTCTTGGCAAAAACCTCAATCACTGCACATGCATATGCCTGGACCTGCCGGGAAGAGGCATGCACTGTCATGGCCATGTTCACAGCCGCAATGGCCCTCGTACACGTCGACACTTGCAATAAATGTTGTCCCACAACAAGGTCTAGCGAATCCAATGCCTCGCACTGGGCATGCTCGCTGTACATGTGCAGAAACATCATGTCTATGAAATGCTCAGCGTTGGCCTGTCCGCGTGCCAGAATAGTCATCGCGCGGTTGCCTGCATGCTCACCAGACACCAACCCAGCAATCTGCCCGACAAACACCTCCGCCGAACGGCAAAATGGAACAAGCCACTTGGCGTCCACGACAACACAAGAAATGGCGGCATTCCAATCTTTCGACACCGCCTTCCAGCGCAAAAGTGTCTCGATGATGGCTTCGGAGGCAACATAGATGCGAAACACCCATGCCAACAAATCGGGGCTGCGCAAAACATGCACACGTCCATCAACACATGCCATCTCGCGCACGCGGCGTGTGTTTCTGTCCAAGAATGCTCCTCGTTTGCTCTTATTTGATTGTCACGTGCTATTTCCGCCCTTTTAAGGTACGACAAAAAATATGGGCCCTTAAAAATTTCCATCGAAAAAAATATTTTTTTATGTAAAAACGGTCAAACGTCGATTTTCAAGGAGGATAATGGGGCATGCAGACATGGAGCATCTAAAGTGTCCGACTTGCCAAGGGCCTATGTGCGACGGGCATAAGTACAACTTTTCCAAGGCGCGCTATCTGCCGTGTTTCATCCCGACGACGGCGTACTGCGAAAACGGATATTACAAGAACCGCTGCTGCTACTTCTGTGGCACGTCCATACCGGCAAACAGGGTGTTTCAGCAGTGTGAGCAGTGGCGTGATTGCGAGGACGCCAAGAAGAGCCTGTGTCTGATGGACTGTTGCGGCAACGCAAGCTGCCTGGAAGAATGCAAGACAGCCAACAAGGGTTGCAAGTTTGTCGAGCGAGAGGGATGCCACGGGAAGCTGCAGCGCCGTGTGGCTGTGCGTTTTGGCAAAACGCCCTCAGACACCGAGATCATTTGGCTGTGGAAGGGGGAAAAGGCCCCGGTCAATGTGCTCAGCTACTTCGAGCTTCGGCAGCTTGCGACAGTGTTCAGTCTGGGCAAAATCAAGGGGTATGTCCGGGAGCATGAATTTGGCTTGCAGATGTCGCTCGATCAGTGCTTCGAGGGCCTTGTGGTGCTCACGCCGGAGAACGCGCCGGAGCTCATGACGCCAGGAACCGCGTATGCCAAGCGGCGCTGCGGCATCCTCCAGGAGCTAGAGCTCGTCAAGACCTGTCTTTGCAAAATCGACAAGCTATGCCGCTATGTCTATGACAATCTGGGGTCCACGACCGAGGAGGCTCCTTTCAACGAGCTTGTGCGTGATCTTGACGCGGATCTCGTGTGTGAGGCTCGGGGCGGCATTAACTTTAGCATCAACCTGGATTTGGGCCTGACCTCCGTCGCTGCCAAGCTGGAACCGCGCGAGGAAATGAACAGTGGGATGCGTCCTCTCTTCAATCAGCTCGAAACATACCACTGTTTCAATGCGTGGATGCAGTTGCCACAGGTCGATTCGCCCATCTACCACCAGCATCAGACATTCGTCAACCGCATCGCCCCACTTCTCCTGGCAAGCTGCATGGAGCAGCAGCAGTGCGACGACAAGGAGAAGCAGCAGCAGCAGGCAGAGCAGGCGCACAAGTCAGACGCTCAGGTCGAGAATCAGAGTCCGTCCAACGACGAGCCATCTGCCAAACGCAGGCGAAGTGCGGCCGGCGGAAGTGACCTTTGAGTCCTCCCCGACGGGGATGCCAGTGAAAACCAACAGGCGATGGGCGCGAATCCAGGCTGTTTTGGTCCATATATATGCTCTGTATTTTACCCTGTATTTTACAGTGGTAGACACATGGACGGCGGTCTGGTGATGTGTTTTCACAAAAAGTTGTGCAGCCGATCGCTGGACACTGGCATGCAGTTTGGTCGAGAGACAGGATGGTGTTTGGAATTCATGAAAAGCGTAGGGGGGTTTTACAGCCGAAACATCTATTTTGTGTGGATTTGAGCCGTAATAGCCTGAGTTTTGTAGCACAAATACACCACAGATGCTGCTTGAAAATACATATTATCACTGCAAATATCGCTGGAAATGTGCGTTTTGGTCCATATATATGCCCTGTATTCTACAATGGTAGAGACATGGACGACGGTCTGGTGAGCTGCTTTCACAAAACGTTGTGCAATACGTCTGGGGAAACTACGGTGCACGGTTAAAATCGTGCCACTAAGCAGGACCGGGGATGAAGCAAACCGGGGTGCTTGCCGCGCTGCTGTCTTGAGATGATACCGTAATTTTGCTGGTGTGGCACTGGAAATCCGTCAACCACGTAAGACCATGGGTAGTTTGCTCGCATGGCACCAGCCGGTAGTAGCCCGCTGCCACACACCCGTGCACTTTTTTGAGGGCATCGTCCAGGCTCTCGTTTTTTTGTTGCGTCATGGCGGCCACCATACCAAACGCGACTGTGCCGTGTGTGACCACAACAATGTCGGTCTTGTGAGGACTGTTCTGGTACAGATCGGACACGAATCTGCCCATTTCCACGCAACGTGGCAGAACGTCTCGTTGTGTGTATTCGGCAAGTGGCGGTGGTGTGATGCTCTTGTATAAGCAGTTGACAAGCGGGAATTTCTTCTGTATTTGGAACAGAGACGTATTAGTTGGAATCTCTTGCACCGGGCCCTCGGACAGACCGAACTCGACAAAAATTGGCACTCTCCCGACTGTCCGCGAAATTGCTGTGGCAGTCTCCAGACAGCGCTCGTACACAGAAGACAGAATATATGGCTCGTGGACCCCATTTTCCCCGAGTTCCCGACCCAGGGCAATGGCATGCATCCTGCCATTTGCCGACAGGGCGGACAGCGGGTGTGTCGATTGCCGATCGCTGTGGCGGCATATGTATACGCTCATGCACTTATCAACATGTAAACAACGCGTTTATATATCCTTGTGTAGTGTGTTGCCCCGAATCGCGTATTTATTCATGGAATATCCCCAGATTGGCAGTTTGTGTGTGTTTATGTGTGTTTTGTGGGATGCGTGGTATCGTCCTACAGTCATTGGAGACCATCAGGAAACGCCAGCATGAAGAAACATATACGAACATTTCTCATTCCGACTTTATTTAGACTAAGAAACTGGTGCTAATCACCTCTGGTGGTCAGCCAAAGCACCTTTGAGCTCTATATGCGTGGGTATGTGCTAGGTCAGCTAAGAAACGCGTGCTGGTGCTGAAATGCTTAAGAAACTTGCTCAAGAAACTCGTGCTGGGCTGAGATCTCAACTTTCTTGATGGTCATCTATTACGCCGTCTTGCGAGAAGTTGTAGCATGGGTCGACGCATTTGCGCCCCCTGAGATGATCACCAGAGAGCAGTGTCTAGCATTCGTCTGGCACGTCGTCATTGACACCAAAGCGAAAGCCCTCGCCTAGCAGCTCCTCTGCATTGTTGTCGCACTGGCGCAGCGACACAGTGAGAATCTTGCGGGTCTGGGCGTAAACACCTGTGTGCACGGAAATCTCCCAAACCGTCTCGCATGAAATCGCTTTGTTCAAATCGGCCGAATACTGCCAGGAAATATACGAGGTCACGGTGCTGGGGTCCCTACCGGCAACCTCGGACACCTCCCAGTGCTCGCTGTTCCCAGGATGAAAAGGCTGACATAAGACCGTGACTCGGAAATGAGTCGGGGCAAAAATATGTTCAGTCCGGAATGATAATGGCAAACGGTACGATGCTGGCGCCTCTTGT
>Ga0335398_10002810_pt1 | contig 26669 bp, 34 predicted proteins | sample BON03_FD_205742 | JGI IMG/M metagenome (GOLD analysis project Ga0335398, IMG submission 205742) | Freshwater microbial communities from Lake Bonney liftoff mats and glacier meltwater in Antarctica - BON-03 (spades assembly) (version 2) | ecosystem: Environmental > Aquatic > Freshwater > Ice >... | reverse complement strand
CCTTCCCGCCCAGCCGCGTGCGGCCATCTTTGATGCGCGTGATACGAGCATCTTCGTCTGTTGGCGACTCCCCTTCCTTGTTGGAAACTTTCTTTCCCCTGCGACCCCGATCAAATCGAACCAGCTCTTCATCCGAAGGTTCGTCGTCTTCATCAATCAGCCTCTCTTCGAGTATCAGTCGCCTGAGAGGGGCTTTCCAATCTTCGCCGGTGTCCTTTCGAACAATCGACTTCATCGCTGCGTTCGCTTCCAGTGGCGTCGAATCCACTCCGACAGTCGTCCCTGAAATCAAGCGGTTGTCGGCCGCCAGTTTGAGAACAAAAGCAAAGACCTTTTCGGTGACCTCAAGGGAATAGCGATCTCGGATTCGAGTCGTCGAGCTGTGGTCAGGCGCATTCTCAGTCAGCTTGATTCCTGGAAACTGCCGCAACGACAGGCTGTCCTGACATCGCCACGCGATGCCTCTCTGAGTCTCGATCCCCTCGAAGTAGCCAATGAAGAGCATGCGAAAGTAGACTCCGGAAGCAACCCCCGGTCGTCCGTTACTCGCATAGAATTCTGCCACGGAGTCCTCGACAAACCGATCAAAGTTCGCCTCATGCAGCAGTTCGTTGAGCCGCTGATAAAACACATGTGCGGGACTCTGAGCAATCTCGTCAGTCGAGACCCAGAAGTCCTGCTGTCGTTTTTCTTCTTGTCGCCGCAATGCTCTTTTACACTCCCAAAATCAATGAATGGGAAGTCTATGAAAGCAAACTCGAATGCCCCAGGTTTTTCAACAGGCTGTTATGTGAACGCCGCTTTAATCGCTTACGCTGCTTCGCCGCAAATGTTCGCTTTATTCGTTTTTATCCCATGCCGCGGGTTTGTAAACTACAATGAACGGCATGAAAAAGATGATTGCACCTCAGTGAGTAAAAAACGCCATGAATATCGAACAGGCTCTTCTTAATCCTTCCCGTGAATTTTCCTGTCCGGCTGACGTGTTTCGCGAGCCATCACTGAGCCGCGAACAGAAGATAAAGATTCTGCGGCAGTGGGAGTATGACGCCCGCGAACTTTCAGTCGCTGAAGAAGAAAATATGGCCGGCGGCCCCCCCAGCGCGTTTGACCAGATTCTCGCGGCCCTGCATCTGCTTCATGCGGAATTTGACACCGAACATTCACCTCCCACAAAACAAGGTGGCGGGTAGCTGCCGATGCCCTGCTTGACACCCACGTCTGATGCCCTGGCGTTCTTCGGTGGCGCACACGAATGGCACTTAGCTATCGCTAAGTCGTTTCATTAAATTGAGTTTTGCCCAGACGAATCGAATACACGTTCTTCATTGTGGGTTCTGCTCTTTCCAACAATTGCTCGAGATTGTGAATCACTGTCGCCAGTTTCCTTCAATGCACTTCTTGTGTATTGACAGGAAGCGAGTCGGACTCAGCTCAGATTCAGGTTTTAACGAATCCGAAGAGAAGCCATTATCATTGCCCGGAAATATGCACGGACTTGACCGCCTGCTCCGTCTCGCAGGTTGTGAGGCCCGTGCGTACGACGGGGGAAAGTGGGCTTTGGACATTCTCGGCAGTGTGAGCCGTTCCCCTACTGAAATCTAACGAACGTGGATGAAACTGCACGGACCGGATTGAGAGGAGGCAATTCTCAAAGTGCATTGCACAACGAGGTTTTCGGTCCACTCGCTTCCGTTCCTGACTCATCGTTTTCGTCATCAGGATGCAGCCATCCCAGAGCCACTCGCAGGAACATTGTCGCTAAGGCTGGAGGTTGCAGTGCCTGGTCAGTCAGCATCAGTCCATGGCCCCGCATTGCGCCACAGCCCACGAAACGGGTGTCCTTCGAGTGCAGCTGCCGCTGGCGGTGATAGAAAGGTTGCAATCGCTTTGCTGCCGCTGGCGAGATCCTGAGCTTCTCCTTGCCACCGTAGTTTGCGAACCAATGCCTGCCACTGAGAGACTTTTCCGGCATCGATCGCGAACTCAGCTGAAAATGCCGTCGGTTCCGCAGTGATCGTGGTTCCGCGATTTGCAAACGTTTTCTGAATTGCCTCGGCCAGCGTCGCTCCATCCAAATCAAATTGTCGTAACAGAAGTCAGACGTCGAAAAAATCCTTCATCCGGCTGTTCAGCAGTCCAAGCTTAACCATCGCTTCGAACTTCTCGGCGACAGTCGTTTCGCGACTGTAGCCCCGGAGTTTGGGCCGAGCGTGGTTCAGAATCACCGGGTATTCAGTTATTGTCGGTGCGGGGAAAACGACATCTCCAATCCCGATGCCAATCTGCATCGGGATTGGCATGTTCTGTAGCGAACCTCGAAAGGTGACACGAACTCCCTCGTAGTCAGCATCCGCTTTGATCACGATGCCTGTGGCGGTTGTGGGGTCAAAGCTGAGAGCATCTGGCTCGACATCCTGACGACAAACCTCGCGGATGATCTCGACGAGCGATTCAACCTGGTTCGGCAAGTAGCCCAACAGGTCGATGTCTCGCGTTGGTCGGGTCGCCGGCGCTCCCCAAGCCGTCATCATCAAAGCCTCTTTCAGGATGAATTTCTCGACATGGGGCGAGACACTGAGTCGAAACAAAAATTGCTCCATCGCGTAGTATTGCAGAACTTCCTGAAACGGCTTGTTGGAAGCCTGAGCGACCTGGAGCAGCCGTTGCCGGATCGATGCGGGGAGATTCGTAATCTTCCGTTCCGTCAGAGCACGGCCTCAATGTGCGGACGCATCACCTGTTTCACGTGGCAGATCGCCGCAAAAATCAGCAGTGCATCCGGATTGAATCCACGCGATTCCCGATAGCGTCGCAGTGCTTCGACACACGTATCGAGACCAATCTTGTTCCGAAACTTGAAGCAATCGGCAATCGTCTTTTCTCGCGAGTACACTCGCAGTGTCACAGAATTGACTTGGTGCCGCTCAACTCCTTCCGTGAACGCTGAACCGCTGAACCGAAATGTGCGAACCGGCGGGAAGTCAATTCGGGGTGGCTCACTGTTGCGATCAATCGCCAGATAAACCTCATGCGGAATCTGCGTCGTCAGTTCGTGGTAGGCCAGTGCTGAGATTAGACAGATGACCCCTTGAGGCACTTTGACGGCAACCGCTGCAAGGTCCGGATGCATCGGCGTTGGTGAATCTATGAGTCGGTAAAGTCCTCGACTGAGTTTCTCCAGATCCCCTCGCTCAACCATCACCCGAAGCGTGTCCCGATGAACTCCCGCCCGAACTGCATCCGACATCCGCAGCAGCCCGCCTTTCCGTCGGAAGACAGATTCTGCACGCCTGATAGTAGATGGGGCTGATTCAGCGTCGTCCATTTTACCGCCAGATAAAACATTGTGGAGTTGTTATGGACGGAGTGCTCGAATGTCGTCAATTCAAAATCGATTGTTTTTTCCGGGCGAAGGCAATCTCAAACTACTGCCGCACAAGTCTTCGAGTGCCTGTGAACGACAGGTCGAGAACAAGTATGACAAATCCCGATGTTCCACCGATCACATCTGGCGACAGGCTCAATCGGAACTACTTCGCACGAAACGTGGCCAATCACGGCCTGCGTACGACGGGGGACAGTGGTTTTTTAGGCATTCCCGGCAGTGTGAACCGCGCTGCCACCGAAATCTAAGGAACGTGGATGAAACTGCCTGGCCGGAAGCGGGAACTATGGTTTTCCTGAATGAATTGCACAAGGGTTTCCTGTCGCTCGCTTCCGCCTCAGATTGCCTTCATTTACCTCGTGTGGCGGTCGGCAAGCAATCCATCCGTTTGCGTTGCCGCGCTGGATGTACACGAGAAGCCGATCACGTACTGCATTCTGGATCGAAACGGTCCGACGGTCCCGGATCGCGTCATCTTTCTGAATCGTGAACAACTTGAGCACTTCGCATGTCACACGCTTGGGAAATTCTTTGAGTCAGGTGTTGCAACGTCTGAAAAATCGCTTACCAACTCCCTGCGGCGTCGATGCGGCAAGAGCATTTTGGCGAGAGGTTCTTGGACGCTTCGGTCTGGGCGACCGACGCGCGCTGATGGCAGGAGCTTTCCTGAGCTGGGCGATGCCGCCGAAGCATTGTTTTGCATTAACGTCCGAGAATTTGTTTCGTGAAGAACAATCGGGGGTCTGCTTCGAGGCCTGCGCGAGAGAGACTCGTCTTTTGGATTTCAAGACTTTCAGGAGGCGTGGTTGAAATGCCAAACAAAACTGATATTCTAACGTTCGTAAGAATGTGTGTTTGATTATCGAGTCGAATGCGAGGGAGTCCCATGCTGAAAGTGAATCGGACTGGGTTTACGCTGATTGAATTACTGGTTGTCATCGCGATTATCGCCATCCTGATTGCCCTGCTGCTGCCTGCGGTGCAGCAGGCGCGTGAAGCGGCTCGGCGGACGCAATGCAGGAGCCATCTCAAGCAACTCGGCATTGCTCTCCACAATTACCATGACGTGCATAACACATTTCCGCCCAATCTGATCCCTGGCGGCCTGCCTGGCTCTGGCGGGTATATTGGTTATTCGAAGGGGAACTGGGGAGTAATGGCGTATTTGACTCCGTTCCTTGAGCAGACCGCCGTCTACGGCCTGCTGAACCTGGAGTCACCGACTTACCAGAATGTGGGCGGTTCGTGGATCATTCCAGACGCTAACAACCGCAAGGCCGCATCAACGATTGTCCCGTTGTACCTGTGCCCGTCGGATTCGTCGCAAACGGTTTCCAGCAACTGGGGAGTGACTGAAGGCATAGGTCCGACCAACTTCTGTGCCAACATGGGAACCGGCATCGACCCAGCCGGTGTCAATCATGGTTCCCCGTACATCGCCGATGGCGTTTTCTTCGCTGACTCGCGGATTCGCTTTGCCGATATTACCGATGGCTCCAGTAACACGGCCGGCATGACGGAGAGCTTGCTGGGGCAGGGAGCGACCGTCACTGGCGCAGCGACACCGCCAGCATCGGAGAAGAAGGTCTACAGGAACCTGACCTTTGGGCTGAACATCAGCGATGCCAATTGTGCAGCGGCGACCACATACAACTCCGCCGATCCGCGTCAGTTTTCGTGGTACTCCGGCGAAATTCGATGCGCGTCGTACAACCACTACTACGGCCCCAACGCGAAGAGTTTTGACTGTGTTGCCAACGGGCCAGCGACGCTGGGCTACATCGCATCGGGCTGGAAAGCGGCTCGTAGTCAGCATACGGGCGGGGTGAACCTGATGCTGTGTGACGGTTCCGTTCGATTCATCAGCGACAGCATCGATATGGGAATTTGGCACAGTCTGGGGACCCGATCGCGCGGCGAAGTAATAGGCGAATTTTAGAAGCCTTCGATCGTCCTTGATTCCGCCATCTTTTCCAATAGGTGACTAACATGCCCTCCACACGTTCCCTGAGCTCTCTGTTTGAAGTGGATTTGAACCAATGGACTCGCGATGGTTTCGTCATGGTGAGGAACGTCTTTTCGTCGGCGGAAATGTCGGCACTGTCCAACGAAGCGTGGCGGCTGACGAACCAGAGAGAACTCATAGACAAGCTCAACCTTCGGTGTCGGTTTCGTGAGACTCACGACGATGCGGATTGCTTGTGGGAAACATTTGATCCGGTGATCGACCTGAGTACTGAGTGCGACCGCTTTGCCGCCGATCCTCGCCTGCTTTCCATTCTGCAGGATCTGTACGGGGAACCAGCCTGCCTGTTCAAGGACAAGTTGATTTTTAAACAGCCGGGAACCAAAGGTTACGAACTCCATCAGGACTGGATTTCATGGCCGGGATTCCCTCGCAGTTTTTTGACAGTGCTGATTCCGATTGATGCGGCAACTGCAGCAAACGGCTGCGCGGAAGTCTTTCCCGGCTATCATCAACAGGGCCCCATGACTCCGCAGGACGGTCAGTATCACGCTCTCCCATACGACGCCGTCGATTTACGCAAAGCCGTGTCACTCATTCTTGAGCCTGGTGATATTGCTGTCTTCGACGGATTCACGCCGCATCGGTCCAGTCCGAATCTGTCGGATTCATGGCGGCGGCAGTTGTATCTGAGTTACAACGCGATGTCCGACGGCGGTGATCAGCGGGACGCGCACTATGTCGAGTTTCATCAGTTTCTGAGGAAACGCTATGCAGACCATCAACTCACAGACACGTACTTTCGGTGAACTTCTATGAGGATTACATCTGCAAGCGATGCGGTTTCCTCTCGTTCGTATAAACGTGCAGGCAATCTGTATGGCTGGGTGATGGTGATCGTTGCCGCTTTGGCGATGGTCGCGACGCTGCCCGGCCGGACTCACGGATTGGGCATGATCACTGAACGGCTGCTGAATGACGCTGCGCTCGGTTTGTCACGAACCAGTTTCGGGCACATCAACCTGTGGGCCACGCTTGGTGGTTCGTTGTTTTGCATCGGCATGGGCAGTTGCATAGACCGCTACGGCATTCGTCTGACACTCAGCGTGGTGATGTTTGCTCTCGGCGGTGTCGTCCTAACAATGACACAGGCATCGTCGATGCCGCTGCTGTTCATGGGGATTCTGTTGACACGAGGTCTCGGGCAAAGCGCGCTCTCGGTTGTAAGTATCACCATTGTTGGCAAGTGGTTTGACAGGAATATCAGCTGGCCAATGGCGATTTACTCTGTTCTGATGGCAGGCGGGTTTATCGGCGCAGCGCTACTGGGGCGTGAGTATTCAGGTCTGAACTGGAGAATGTTCTGGGGAGTCCTTGGCTGGACTGTCGTCGGGTTGGCAATCCTACTAACGCTGTTCGCTCGCGATCGGCAGCCATCGGTCGCCGATCCAAGGGAATCGGCACCGCAGCAATCAGAACACACAGCGGACTTCACGCATGCCGAGGCGCTGACGACACCGATGTTCTGGGTCTGCGCTATGGGTATTTCGCTGTACGGAATGATCGCCTCAGGCATCTCCCTGTTTAATGAATCCATTTTGGTAGACCAGGGATTTCGCAAGGAGGTTTATTATGAATCGCTGGCTCTGGGCACTGGCGTTGGTGTGCTGGCCAAACTGCTCGCAGGAATTCTGGGACTCTACTGGAACGTGAATCGACTGTTGGCTCTCGCTCTGTTATTGCTCACCGCATCCTTGGTGTGGCTGACACAACTGTCGAGCTACGGAGACGTCGTTGGTTATGTCGTGATCAATGCTGTGGCAGGCGGTGTCCTGACTGTACTTTTCTTTTCCGCATGGCCTCAACTGTACGGCAGGACTCACCTCGGGAAAATTCAGGGAAGTGCCCAAATGCTGACAGTGATCGCTTCTGCGTTTGGCCCTCTGGTATTTGCTCAGTCCAAGGAAATGACGGGCTCGTACATTCCGCTCATCTGGACTATGGCCGGAATCGTATTGCTAACGGCTCTGGCTGCATGGGTAACACCGCTTCCCAGACAACTCACTCCTCAATAAACTGAAAACTGAACATGAACAACCTCTCGGATTTTCCAGTGACATTTCACCTTTCCGTCAATGTGTCAGATATCGACCGTTCCGTAGAGTTCTTCAGTAAGGTGTTTGGTGTGGCTCCTGCCAAGCATCGGAAAGATTACGCAAAGTTTGAACTTCAAAATCCGCCGTTGACGTTTTCCCTTGAACCGGTGAACCCGGCCGAACGCGGTGTGCTTAATCATGTTGGTTTCAAGTTTCAGTCTCCTGCCGAACTCGTTGAGGTGCAGCGACGCCTGGAAATGGCGGGCATCCGCAGCGAACGCGAAGAGGGGGTTGAGTGTTGCTATTCGCGGCAAACGAAATTCTGGTTGCATGACCCGGACGGTACCTTGTGGGAAATGTATGTCTTAGAGGGCGACATTGAACATCGCGGCGGCGGTCAGGAAGCCGAAGCCGTGATGGGGCAGCCCCCCGCAGTGCTGCCTCAAATTTCACTTCTGAGCGAAGTTAAAGCAACCCCTGAGCCAAAACAGCAGTGGTCACATCGACTGGGAAGTCCGCTGACGATTCCCCCCGCGCATTTAAAAGGCACGCTGGACGAAGTGTCACTCCAGGGAACGTTCAACGCAGCAGGAACGGAATCTCAGGTCGGCGTTTTTCTGTGCGAAGTTGCTGATCGCCTGAAGCCGGGCGGCACTGTCCTGCTGCATTGCCTGACTGCCGACCGACACGTCGATCAACTGCCAGCACTTCCCGGACCGGCTTCAGTGGTCAAAGCCGTTCCCTGCTTGAACAGCCTGATGGATGATCTTGAAGCCGCCGGCTTTGAATCCATTAGACTGACAAAATACGGTTCTCGAGCGTGCTTCACTGCGGGAGAAGCAGAGCTGCGGGAAACAAAGATTGAGGCCACTAAGCCGGTTGCACCAACCGATGAATTGGTGGCGGTGATCTACCGAGGCCCTTTTCCGCAGGTCACACTTGATTCCGGAACAACACTGCTGCGAGGACGACGAACTGAACTGAACCGTACGCTCGTCGAGCAAATCAAATCAACCCCGGTGGGAGAACTGCTGGTCGTCCTTGAAACCGCCACCTCAGCTGTGTCCTGCACTGGTTGAGAACCGTAGTACCAGGTCGCTACCAGATTCTCCAGCAGCCCGTCGCATCGGAGCATTCACGAAGTGATTCGATGCGACGGCACCGGTCGCCCCGGCCGGAAGCTTTGCAATGAAACAACCTGATGACTCAGTCCGCGCGCCGAGCAGACTGCATCCAGCTCTTCGCGAACGATTGATTCCAGCTCAGCTGGATCAGTCGCAACACGCGCATTTATAACGACATTGGCCATCTTCGTCTTTGCGGATGAGGCTAATGAGAGTTCCGCGCCGGTGGCATTACTGACGAGATTTGCGACGGCGTAACTCACGTCGCAAAGTCCGATGACCTTGAGATGCGCGGCCTCGGCGTTCGACGACAGCAGGCGTCCGTGAACACTTCCGATCAGCTCCATAAGAAGTTCATCCAGCGGAAAATCGGACTCTGAAGTGACTGTCACCTGACTGTTCAGCCAACCCAGTTCCGCTTCGCCTTCGGCGTAAACGTCATAGTCCACTTCCATGACACGCCGTCCAAATTGTCCGCGCTGCTCCAGCATCGCAATTAAAGCGTCGAAACCTTCTCCGGTCTTCGCGGAACATCGCAAGACAGGACGGCCTGGATACTCAGTTTCGATCAGGGACTGCAGTTCGTTGATCTGCTCGACCGGCAATTCATCAATCCGGTTGATCAGCACAAAGTCCGCCTCTTCAATCTGCTTGTGGAAGATGTAGGCGGCCTTGGGGGAGAATCCACTGGTGTTATCGCCTCGCAGAATTCGCAGGCCGTGGCTTGGCTTCAGAATGACTCCGTAGGGTGCAATATCGAGCGGTACGCCATAGACTTCTGTGAGCGGCCGAATGACGGTCGCCACAAGGTCGGTGCAACTGCCAACGGGCTCAGCCAGAATGATCTCCGGCAGCTTACCTGCCCCAAGTTCTTCCACGGTTGATGTCAACGCATCAAAGTTGCAGCAGAAACAGGACCCGGCGACTTCTCCAACCTCGAATCCCTGAGATCGCAGGCTGTGAGTATCTACAAGATCGGTGGTCTGGTCGTTCGTGACGATTCCGACGCGTTTGCCCTGCTGCATGTAGTGTCGAGCCAATCTTGCAACGGTCGTGGTCTTGCCCGCACCGAGGAAGCCACCAATCATGATATAGGCCGGTTTCATCAGAAGTCTGCTTTCAGGGTATTGTAGAATTGATCGGGTATCGTGCGGGCTAATCTGGGTCGGGAACTTCGAGTCGGCAACATCCAAGGTCCAGATAGCTGCCACTGCGGCTTTTGGTACGCAATAAATCCTGATGAAGGCGATAATACATGAATCGGCCTTCGCGTCGGACTTCCACCAGATTCGCGTGTTTCATGATCTTTAGATGATGTGAAATCGTGACCATTTCTGCTTCCAGCAATTCCGTGATATCGCTCACCGTCAGCTCGCCATATCGCAACGCAGCAATGATTCGCAGGCGGTGAGGATCGCTCAACGCCTTCAGTCGCTCGGCGCAAAAATCAGCTTGAAAGACGTCTTGTTTCACGATCGTTACGATCATCGCAGGGGCAAAGAAAGACATTCATACGAACGTGAGAATGCTACTCGAATATGGACCGACACACAATTGCCGCAGCCGAAACTTCACAAGCACGTCCTGGCAGTGCACAGGCTCGGATGTCACCGCCAGCATGATTTGATGCGACTAACCCAGGTTCATCGCGCTGAAATTAGATCTCTTTGACGTGGGCGATGTGATTTCAGGCAGTCAGCAGGCGTAAGACCATGAGCATTTCAGCTTACGAACGGTCACTCAATAATTCCCCGAGAGCGTGTCACATGCAAGAGATTCTGGACCATATTCGGTTGCGATTAGGGTTCGGGAAAGTGCTGCGATTCGACGCGCCGGAAGTAGTTGAAGTTTTGCCATTTCTCGCGTCGGTGGCACACACCGAATGCATTTTGGTTCGTGGCCGTGCGCGCGTCGGTGACGCACACCGGAGTGCCGAACACTCCAACGGCACGATGCGCGGGCTGCCTAGAGCGGGGCGGCTTCTATGCAAAGCGTACCTGTTTAGTGAACAGGTTGTCCCAATCTTTATGTGTCAGTGATTCAGACGAAGGAGTCAGGTGCCATGCACTTGGAAAAGGAATTGTTCCAGGGCGAAACGGAAAACGCGGAAGTCGTTACGGCACTGCTCACGGATCTGAGAGATCGAGGTCTGTGCACCAATCGCCCGACACTGTTTTGTCTCGATCGCAGTAAGGCATTGGCCGCTGCCGTGAATCGCATCTTTGGCATGAATGCTGTGATTCAGCGATGCCAGATGCACAAGCTTCGAAATGTCGAAGGTCACTTTCCGAAGAAGCACCAGCCCGAAGCTCATCGACGAATGCGATCGAATCGATGTTCAGCCGAGTTCGCCAAGTCACCGGACGAGTCAAACGTTGGCAAGGCCGGAACATGCGTCACCGCTGGTGTGTCTCAGGCCTCGTGCGAGCCGAACAAGGCTTCCGGAAAATCCGAGGATTTAAAGATGGCCTCAACTTTGTGATGCTCTCACAGTCCTTGTGCTTGACAACGTGAGCAACTCTTAGTCTGATCTCAAAACCCTATTTCCGCCGTCACTCTTTTCAACCACGCCGCGGACATCCTCGGGTGCGAACCCGATTTTTGCAACATACCGGTGGTGGCGATCCGCTAACCACCGGCTCATTTCTGGAACCGCTTCGCGGTAAAGCCCACAAATCACAATTACATCCACAACATAACCAATCTGGCTATCGACAGCACTCGCGCACTTCATTTGTCGTTGAACCGTTTTTAGGGGCTACGGCACTTGGAAAGTGCCTGCTACTTTCCAAAGTGAGTGCCATTGGGCACTAGCCGCGGGTTCTTGCAGGTGAATTACCCACGGCTAGCGCCTTGCGGCTGACGGTTTTTGAGTATCGGGACAGACTCCTAGGTTTGCACCCTGCCAGTTGAAGCCAGCTTTCGCTGACGGATAAGTAGCCATTCACTTTAACTGACGCATTTGGGGGCTGAAGTAAGCGATTTCAGGGGTCTCGATCGGTCCGTCAGTCGGCCGACGGACCGAGGCAGGAACGTAGCATCCAGCGGAAAATAACTGCCGGAATCATACTTCGCACGGTAAGCAGTGAGGCTGGCGAGCGGGGGATGTTAATCCCCTGATTGCGATTCGCTGCGATTCAAAACAAAGACACAAAACCGGAGACTGACGTCTCGCGGCTCGCCGGGGAATTGAAATCGCGTAATGATTTTCCGTCATTGATATAGCGACAACCGCCCGGAGCATGGTTAAACTGGCGGTCGAGAATTCAACTGATCTCTGTTCTCTCTGGATACTGCCATGACCACGCGCTGCCGAATTTCGACGACCACGATTGTCCTGTGCGTATTGACGCTGATGGCGGTTTCAGCCAATGCTCAAAACGCAGGATCTGACTCAGACCATCCGCCCGAGATCACGAACAGCATCGGTATGAAGCTGAAGTTAATTCCGGCGGGCGAGTTTCTGATGGGGACCAGCGACGCCGACGTGGCGGCAACGTTGAAGGCGGACTCGAACATTAAGGAAGAGTATCTGAAAGGGGAACGCCCGCAGCATCGGGTGAAGATCAGCCGTCCGTTTTATGCGGGCGTTTATGAAGTGACGCAGGGAGAGTACAAAGCCGTGATGGGGACGAACCCGAGTTGGGTTTCGTCTTCAGGCGGTGGCAGCGAAAAGGTCTCTGGCCAGAACACGGATCGGTTTCCTGTGGAAACAGTAAGTTGGTACGATGCCGTTGAATTTTGCAATAAGCTGAGCACCCGTGACGACCTGTCGCCGTATTACAGTTTGACATCCGTGGAGCGCGCAGACGGGATCATCTATTCAGCGGTCGTCGTTGGTCAGGCTTCCAGCCTGCCGACCGCCCAAAGTGGCTACCGTCTTCCCACCGAAGCGGAATGGGAATACATGTGCCGAGGCAATACTCGCTCAGCGTACTGGTTCGGCAATGTCCTGAACGGAGACAAGGCGAATGTTGATGGGAACTATCCGTTCGGGACGACGACGAAAGGCTCATATCTGGAGCGTCCGACAACAGTTGGCAGTTACGCAGCGAATCCATTTGGATTGTACGATACGCACGGCAATGTCTGGGAATACATGTGCCGAGGCAATACTCGCTCAGCGTACTGGTTCGGCAATGTCCTGAACGGAGACAAGGCGAATGTTGATGGGAACTATCCGTTCGGGACGACGACGAAAGGCTCATATCTGGAGCGTCCGACAACAGTTGGCAGTTACGCAGCGAATCCATTTGGATTGTACGATACGCACGGCAATGTCTGGGAGTGGTGTGACGACGTCTATGATGAATCGGCGTATGGTTCGCGGAGCGGCACAACGGAGAATCCGTTTTCCTCGTCAGGTTCAGAGTCTCGTGTGTTGCGTGGCGGTTCGTGGTACCTCAATTCCAGGTACTCGCGCTCGGCCGTTCGCAGCGGGAGTCCTCCTGTCCTCCGTGGCAACGGCTACGGCTTCCGGGTGGTTCGGTAGTTGCGTAGCCTGAGGACTTCCGTAGCTGCTGTTCCCCTTTACTGCCTTACCACTTAACCGGGCGAAGCCCGGGCGATTTTTTTTGCGAGCGGTGGACGTGAGTCCCCTGATTTGCGATTTCTGTGATTCCGGTTGGTTTGATCTGAGCGACGAGGACAGGAAAAAACGAGAACACAGAACCGGAGACTGACATCTCGCGACTCGCCGGCGAGGTGGTAAAATCAGGGGAGCGAGACGAGTCCATTTTACTTATCACGCATGATGGACTTGTGAAGTCAGAGTGGCAGATACTCGACACGACTGGCAATGTCTTCGGGCTCATACACTTCAGCGATCAGTTGCAGATCCCGAATCGCCTGGCCCACCGTGATTCGAAGTTGATGAGCATACACGACGCCGGAAAAAGATCTGCCGAGTTCCTGATGTTCGGTAGCCTCTCGCAATAAATCGTCGTCCTGAGAAAATAGCACTTGACCCAGTTCCGTGGCTCGATCGAGCAGTTCAGGGTCTGGCAATCGCGTGCTTCCGTCGTCCTGAGCAGTGAGTACATCCACGCCAGCACGACGCAATCCATCCGAGATCGCTCGGCGGACATGCACGTCCATGAAAAACGCCAGTGTCACTGGATTCGCCCCATCGCTCGCAGTCTGAGCCGGCCTGGGCTGGAAAGCGATGCTGAACGAAGATTGTCGGCCACTTTGAGTTGCTGATTGATCTCCGCGTCGAATTCTGACTGATGGTCGTAGTAGTGAGCAAGGGCCGCATGGACCTGAGCAAACGAAATCAACCCGTCATGTTGATCCACAATTTCCTCAACGCTCGATCCGTGTGCCAGTCGCTCCAGTGCGATTTCGATCACCTTGAGATTTGTCTGATCAATCCACGCAATGTTGTGTTCGTCAATCCAGATATGACTGCTGCTGACTGTGGACATGAGTGGGTGTTCCGATACTAAAACTTTGATTGTTTACTGAGCATTCTACAGCACAAGGGAACGATTCAACAGCGGGATTTGAAGGAATCCGGGAACGGCGAGCGGGGAACGTGAGTCCCCTGATTTCCGATTCGCTGCGATTCGCGGTGTTCCCGTTTGATTCGTGCAATCATCTTTCAGCGACGCTGGTGACAGAACCGGAGACTGACGTCTCACGGCTCGCCGGGGGCACTACTCTGCTCCGTGACAATCGGATCACCACCGCTGGTGCCTGTGTATCGGCTACCACGTTCAGATCGAATGCGTGAGGAAGCGATAACAGACCGCCGCCATTGATGGCGCGCACGACGATATGCTAAGTCCCGATCTTGCCGATGGTCGTTGGTCAGGAAATCCTGCCCAGACTGTCGATCTGCGATCTGTCCGGAGCTTCATCGATCGGACTAAGAATCTGTGTTGGCTCACCATGTTTCAGTGTGCTGCCTGTGTCGCGTCCTGCAATTCCGTTCTACATTCGTCCGATAGATCTCTGGCTCGCTGAATCTTCGCCTCATCCTGTTCTCGCAGGCCCTGGACGAGGAGTTGCCAGCTTTCTTCGAGGCCACGCATGTACCGAACCATAATCTCCAGATATTCCTTATCGGCGTGCTCCAGTGTGGAAAAACTTTCGACCTCCTTCCCGCAATTTAATCCACGGGGGGAGAACATTCTTCTTAATACGATCTGCAAATTCGTTGTGATCGATGATGCCTCTGGATGCTTCATCCTGATCGGCGTTGAACGTATTACAGACTTCGTTCTCCACCAGCGACAGCCGCTGCATTCTTGCACTGATGTCAGGCAGGGCTTGTGGCAGTGTGGCGATCACAAATGGCAGAATGATGGCTGCCGCCATGACAACGATCAGGTTCTTAACCTTTCGTCGTGCGATGATCTCTGCCGACAAAGGCTGGCTGAGGATCAGGCCGCACAGGATACCGGCGACAAAACCTCCGGCATGTGCAGCCATATCGATCTGCGGGATGCTCATGCCGACAACCGCGTTCAATACGACAAATGTCGCCATATTCTTCAGCATCTGATTTCGAACGCCAGTGGGAAACGTATTACGACGCAAGACCACAAAGCCCAGTAAAGCTCCGGCTGTGCCAAATACAGCTCCCGATGCTCCGGCAGACAGAGCTGCAGGTTGCCAGGCAAGGCTTGCGATGCTGCGTTCGATGTGGACCACCGACAGTAACCACGGTGCGCAGACCCAGTTTCATTCCGGTCGCAACCAGCTCGACGGCGATTTTCCGACACTCGGCGCGTGGGTGCATTACGGTCTCGGCAGCCTCAATGATGAGCTGCCTCAGTTCATTTCCATTGGTAACCGGGAATACTGGAACAAACGGGACGGCCACTACCTTGGCCCCGCGCACGATGCCGTGCCATTGCGGATTGACCCCCATAATCCCCTTGATTTCGGCAAACTGGAACGACCATTTGACCCGGATGCGCAGAGTCTCGGACTGGATCTTGTCCGGCAGCTTAACGCGCTGCGAGGTGTCGAATATCCGCACGATGCCGCGATGGCCGCCCGCGTGGCCTTGTATGAACTGGCGTTTCGCATGCAGCGTTCCGTGCCGGAGGTGCTTGACTTCTCGCAGGAGACAGCTGAGACCAAAGTTCTTTACGGAATCGACCAACCACACTGTCGTGACTTCGCTATGCAAATGCTGGCCTCGCGCCGCCTTGTTGAGAGAGGGGTGCGATTTATTCAGATCCAGCATGGCGCTGGTGGGGCGGGAGCCTGGGACGCGCACAGCGCACTCAAGGCCAATCATGCAGCGAACTCCCGCGCCGTTGATCAACCGATCGCCGCGTTGCTCGAAGACCTCGCCCGCCGGGGTCTGCTTGATGAGACCCTCATCGTATTCGCCACCGAGTTCGGCCGCACGCCTGGTTCACAGGGCGCCGACGGCTGCGACCACCACATTTTTGGGTTTTCAGTCTGGCTGGCTGGTGGCGGCATTACAGGCGGCGTCGTCCACGGCGCGACCGATGAAATCGGTTTTCATGCGGTGGGAAACCGTCACTACGTCACCGACGTCCACGCCACAATCCTCAAACAACTGGGCCTCGACTCCCGCCAACTCGACATTCCGGGGCGTAAACGCCTCGACATCGACCACGGCAAAGCGATCGACGAAATCATTGTGTGAAACAGGGTCCGACTGGATGGAAATATCATGAGACTAAGCTTGGGCATCTTCTCACTGGCGGTCGCTGCCAGTCTGCTGTTTCTGGTGCCTGGCAGACTGAGGGCTCAGGAGCACGTCGGCCCGCTTTCTGGAGAGGAACGTGCCCGGATCCTCGCCGAACTGCAGCCGCTGCAGGAGCAGCTTGCGGCCTTGCGGAAGGCTTCGCGTGTCTCCGCCGATCGTGGGGCTGACGCGGAGATTTTTATCAAAGGCGTCGTCTGGGCGCTCGACTTCGGACCGGTGATCGATGCGAACAGTCGCAGGCTGATAACGAATGGTCTGGTCCGGGCCAGAGAGCGCACTGAGGCTTTAAAAGTCGCAAAAACGCCGTGGGCGGAGCGGCGGGGCCACAGTGTGCGTGGCTTTGTCTCCGCTGTTGATGGCTCGGTGCAGCCTTATGGCTTGGTGGTTCCTGCGGACTACGATCCTGCGAGGCCGATGCGACTGAACGTGGTTCTTCACGGCAGCACGAACGCGCGTGGTATCGGCGAATTGCTCTTTATCAGAGCGCACGATGCCGCTGACAACGACGGTGGAGCGGCTCCCAACAGCCCGTTTATTGAAGTTCATCCCATGGGACGGCTTGGCGAGAAGGCCTATCGATTTGAAGGAGAGACGGATGTCGATGAGGCCATTGAGGCGGTCTGCCGCAATTACAACATTGATCGGTCCCGGATCGTCTTGCTTGGCTCTTCACGGGGGGGTGTCGGTGCTTGGCAGCTCGGATTGAAACGGCCGGACCGATTTGTGGCCATCGGTCCGGCGGCTGCTCCTGTGGACACCTGCGAGTTTGCGAACTCACCCTGGAAACACTTCGTGCGGCTCGATCCGTTGACTCCGTGGCAACAGGCGATGCTGCATCTTGTAGATGCCATCGACTACACGGCGAACGCGGGGATGGTGCCTGTCGTTGCTGTCATGGGAGATCAGGACCCCTACTTTTCGTCTCACCTGCTGATTGAAAAAGCGTTTGCGAAGGAGAGCATCCCCTTCAACGGAATCGTGGATCAGGGGGCTGGCCACGGTCTGTCTGCCGCCGCGCGGCAGGAGCAACTGAGGCGGCTTGGCGAATATGCTGCCGCGGGCACAGACCCGTTTCCGAAGCACGTGCGTTTCGTGACCTGGACACTCAGGTTCAGCCGTTGTCACTGGATTGAAGTACTGGGTCTGGACGAGCACTATCAGCGCGCTGAGATCGATGCCCGTGTCGCCGGGGATGGTTCCATCACGATCGCAGAGCCGCAGAACATCACCCGATTTGCCATTCATTCGTCAGCAATCCCCGGCAGCGACGAATCGGTGACAATCGCGGGCCTGCAGATCGCCCTGCCAGCGCTCGTGGCCGGAGTCCCGCGTCCGCTACTGTTTGAGAAACAGGACGGCAAATGGACTTGCTCCGGCCCATTCGAATCCGCCCTCCTTACGGGCAAGCGGCCGGGGCTTCAGGGGCCATTGGATGATGCCTTTGCGCGACCGTTTCTCTGCATTCGTGGCACTGGCAAGTCTTGGAACCCCCCCGTGTCACCGCCTGGGCCGAGGCGAATCTCCAGCGCTTTGCCGATGAATGGCGTCGCCACTACCACGGTTACCTGCCTGTCAAGAACGACACTGAGGTCACCGACGAAGACGTACAGCGGTGCAATCTTATCCTGTTCGGCGATCCCGGCAACAACCTCTGGATCAGCAGGATGCTGCCTTAGCTGCCCGTTCTATGGACCCGCGAGACCGTGCAGCTTGGTGAGGAACAGCACTCTGCCGCTGATCACGGCCTGCAGTTGATTCATCCCAATCCGCTTCCCGGTGCCGATGGCCGCTACGTCGTCCTCAACAGCGGCCATACGTATCACGATTCCGAACTGCGGTTTAGCTACATGGTGTTCCCGCGTCTGGGTGACTGGGCCGTCTTCAAAGTCGGCGACAATCCCCCCACCGCGTCCGCCCCGGCAGTCGCGGAAAGTTTGATCAATTCCGGTTTTTTCAATGAAGCATGGAAGTACAGCAGGCCAAGCCAGAGAAGAATCCCGCATCTTGAAGATGACGAATTGGAAACGGTTTTCTGCCCAGGCAGTCCTCGTCACGATGATTGGCCCGGGCCTGACGGGGTCGATTCCGGCCGCTGAATCGGGTCGGGCAAACGCCGGCTGTCTGCGTGAAACGCTCTTGCTTCATGCCTTGTTCAATCAGGGACCGGATGCTGATTTCGGCAAAGAAAACCGCCGTCTTTCTACGGCACCCTCCATTCAGGATCGCCAGACCACCACGCCGAACCTGCCAGGCAGCGGACTTGTTTCCGTCGTCTCGGGTAAGGGAAAGTTGGGCGATGCGCTGCGGTTTCATCGTACGTCGCCGGAGATCGTCTTCTTTCAGGCTGATGACAATCTTCAGTCAGCTGGCCTGCTGCAGTCCTCGGAGTGATGTGACGATCGGGTTACAGAAATACAACAGCATGCAGTACTGGTCGTGCAGTACTGGTCGTGCAGCACTGGTCGTGCAGCACTGGTCGTGCTGTACTGTGCGTGCTGTACTGTGCGATTGCCTGCCGCATCGCGATCACACGCATCGTCGTGCAGCCACTGAAGTAACGGTGCAATCTGATCGAAGTTCTTCAGCCCTGTTATGTCCTTTTCGGTGAGCGTTGATTGTTTGTTGCCATCCTCTTCTATGTGTGAAGCCTGGCAACTTCAAGGAAGGCGCGATATCACGCTCTCGAACATGTTTCCGAATTTGGCCGCGGCCACATCAAATGGCGTGCCGAACAGCATTGGCTGTGTCCTTTTCCCTTGCCTGCCGTGATAAGTCTGTGGCTGGCGTCGCTGTCGTCTTCGGTCACGAAATATCGAAGCCAGTCATGACTCGGTTCTAACTGGAAGTCAATTCGAAGGGAAACGTATTTTCGCCAGCGGTTGTTACATCTGCTCGCAGCGTCGTTTTTGCATTGTATGCCTCAGGGACATACATTTCACCGACAGGCTGTGCCTCCTCGTCCGGACTGGCTGACTCAAACTTGCCGGGAATGATGCGCGATGCCGTGATCTCAACAGTCATCTGGCCCGGCGCAGTTTCCAAACTGTATTCGCCGGCAGCGATCTCTGCAGAAAATGATCCACTGCCATCTTTTGGCTTAAACAGAATTCGACCCGTTTCGAGCGGAGCGCCATCAAACGAGACGGTTCCACTGACGTCGTACAGGCTGGGACCTTCCTCAGAATCCGCACAGCCGGTTAACAGACCTACAGCGATCACAATCCAAAGCATCGAAAAGTCTCGCCCGTACTTACAAACGCAGCTACTGGAAATCATCAAACACCATTCCTTGTTGAGTTATTAACAGTTAATCATTGCGAGTCTCATGTGCCCGACGAGAAAACAGTTGCACTGCGATGGTCTGAATGTTTTGCGAGTGTTCTGCAAACATCCGTCGACAGTGATGTGGGTGTTCAGCTTGAGTGCCGATGGTGCACTCAAGCTGCATCCAGAGGTTGATCTTTCGTAGCCCACAGCGAATCTAGAATTCGCCAATTACCATACCGTCATTGTGCATACCGAGCTTCATCCAGGTCTGTAGGTCAATGTTTTCTGACACAAACCGGGAAGAACCATCTGCCAGCGTGACCTGCACTCCGCCCGTATGCCAGCTTCTGGAAAAGTTCCACCGACCTGCCAGGCCGCCCGAGTTGCCGTTTTCACAGGGCGCTCGATTGGAAGCTCCAGTTACAAACGTTTCTTTGCAACTATAAACACGGTCAGGAACTGAAGTGTTGGGAACTTCTGCTGTAGAAAATCCGAAAGCTCCATGAGGTGCGCCGCCCCAGTGTCCGCCGAGCCCGCCCCAGCCGCCTCTCGAGTTGTCGCGGATAATGCCTTCGCCTACCAGCAATGTGTTTGATGAACCGTCTTTACAGTTTCGGATACCGTTCTTTGAGTTCATGTAGAACAGGCCCGTGCCCGCCGTTGTGTTGGCAACGTTTCGGTTGGTGGCGGTAATGATGTTTGTGGTGGCATCAATGGTTCTTGTCTGTCCTATGCCAGCGCAGACGGCATAGTTACTCTGAAAGGCAGTGATACCGCCGTTGCCGCCGCGTCCGGGAGAGTTAGGATCTGACGGACACGATGCACCAGGGATGGGCCCCACGATGTTCTGGTTTGTGATGCGATGAATGTATTCGCCCTGGTAGGGGTCAACTGTGGCATAGCTTTCGTAAAGGCTGTAACGATTCGCTTGCTCAAGGTACGGCAGGACTCTCTGGAACCATGAGTCTCTGCGTTTTGTTTGACCAGCGTAAAGTTCCTGCTGATGACCATAAGGAAACAGGTCGAAAGTGTCGTGGTAATTATGCAAAGCCAGGCCGTATTGCTTGAGATTGTTCTTGCACTGAGTGCGTCTGGCGGCTTCTCGAGCCTGCTGCACAGCCGGTAACAGCAGAGCGATCAGAATTGCGATGATTGCAATCACCACCAATAGTTCAATAAGTGTAAACCCCCGCGCTGTCCGAAACTTCATTTAGACAATCCTTAATGTGATGAAATACCGATCAAAACCGAAGAGGAATTTTCGCACCGTCACTCGGATAGAATGCTTATTCTATTGGTGAACGTTTCCGAGCGACGATAGTAGCGACATGTTGCACCGGAACTTTCGCTTTGCCTGACATGGCCGTCGACCGCGAAAGTCCCTGCGACGAAATTGGTTGCAATGGCCGTGCCAAACCGAGGACTCCGTCTGCGAATGCGATCCGGACGCGGTTCCCATCCGGTCTTAACCGGCAATTCCTGAGGCAATGTGTCTTGGCGAATTTTGAACTCGTCAAAACGTGCGTTGACAGTATGTAATGAATGTACGCAGGCCTGCGTGAAATCAAGGCATCGTTGCCGTTGATCCTTCGCGCCGACCAAACGCCACGGTCAGCCAGAATTTCGAGTATCTCGTCACTCAGAAGCGGTCGTCTGGCACGCAGTTTTTCCAGTTGACTCAAGCACTTAAACCGCAGAATCACTTTGGCCCACGGCACAAAACCAGCAGCATCCATTAACTGATCACGCTTCCGCCACATCGTCACGCTGGCTTCCTGCAACGCCTCGTCCACTAGATCCCAGTCCGGAACAAGGCAACGAGCATACGCACGGAGAGCCGGCTCATGCTTCACCAGCAACGCCAGAAAGTTCGGTTCGGTCAGTTCAAATTTTGAGTCTTGATCGTGCATACATGCTTCTATCCGCCACCACTCAAGAAACCTGCCACGAACTTTGACGAATCTCAGTGAAATGCGAACACTTCAGCCGAAATCCAAATCGGTAGGTCGATGTGAAGATACGAAAACGCCCTCTGCCACAAAGTACAAAGTACCGTGACTGAGGATTATGCTCGCATGACCGTCCGAAAGCTCCCCGAATAGGACTCGAACCATCTTGAACCGAGCGGTCCCGGCACTGACCAGCTGCATTTGGTGGGCCCGATCCGCAAAGTATGCGGCTTGACCTTGTGAGGTTGCTGCAGTTTCATAAACCCTGACAAAGCCATCAAACGACCGTTTTTTGATTTGTAACGAGCTGTGGATGCTCGTTCGGCATCGTAGTCAGCACGTTGGTGAAATCTCCGATGTGCTTTCAGCAATTTCGGGATCACTGGTTCTCTGAGGTTGGAGTGACCGTCTGCGTCTGCGTCGAGTTCTGTTGTTCCTTCAGTTTTTCAAGCTCGTTTTGTACCAGGTTGATGTGCAGTCGGAGATTGTAAAATTCCTCCATGTACGAAAGTGGCACGTGCACCGTGTCCAATTCCTTCGACATCGCCTGCAGCGTGGCGGCGTGTTCTGCAGTGTCGAGCTCGATTCCTTTTCGCAGTTCCTGGTCGATGCGGCGGAGTACTCTATACCAGCGATAGATACGTGACCGGATCTGCCAACGATAGACGGGCGGGGCAATTTTGATAAGTGGAATCAGAAGCGCAACAAGCGGAATGATCATGATCTTCGTTCGATCAAGCAGCGATGCGATCCAGAAGCTCAGGTGCCTCTGAAAGAACGACGGCCCGTGAGTGAGATAATGACGTGCAGTGGAATTGACAGGAAACGACACGAACTCCAGTGACGGCAGCTCACCAGCGTCGGCTAACACACCCCCGTCGTCGTGCTGTTCAAGAGCGGCTTCCAGCAGCAATGGCACAAAGGCTTCATGCAGCTTCCGAGTAGCGACCAGATTTGCGGCGGGTGCGATTAATCGCACGGGCTTCCGCGGCAGGTCCTGTTCGAAATCGACGACTCCCTGTTCCAGAATGACGCCTTTGAGATACGGATATCGCCGTTCGTAGGCTCGTTGCCTGGCAAAATCCATCAATGCAATTTCCGAGTTCTGCAGTAATCGCCGCACGATCGTTGCATCCGGTCCTAATACAAACATAGCGACATCGATCCGACCGGCTTCGAGTTCCGGCGCAGCTTGAACTGCGTTTTGTTCGAGAAATGTTGTGCCATCTTCTCCGTCACGAACGCCGTTTCCGGCGAGTAGCTGAATCGCCAGCATGTGGGAACCGCTGCCGGTTTCGCCCAGCGCTATGTGGCACCCTTTCAGGTCACCAAGGTCTTCGACCGCCAGGTCTGCTCGATGGAAGACCCATAACGGTTCAAAGTAGAGACTCGCAATCGCCTCAATAGTGCCACCGGTGTTTGCCTCTGCTGGTTCTGTGCCTCCCTGCACGATGCTTAGCGTGATCGCGTCGTCGTGGAGCAATAAATCGAAGTTCTCGACTGACCCAGCTGTTTCGCGGATTTCCAGTGCGATGCCGTTTCGTTCAAGCGATTTCGCATACGCTTTCGCGGATTCGTAATATCGTCCGCTCCTTTCGCCCGTAGCAATGACAATAGATTTTGGCGGCGGTGGTTCGACAAAATAGAATGCGACGATGAACGCCACAATCGTTGCGCCTACTCCGGGCCCTACCATACGAAGCAGGTCACGTCTTCGTTGACGAAATTCATCGAGCAAACGGATGGGTTCAGTAATACTCATTTTGCTACCAACAAAGCGTTTCGATGCAGGACTTACCAACGAAGGTCGATGCTAACAGGATCAAACATTATCGCCAGTTAGAAGGAAACCAGTTGCATGTCGTCAAATTATTGGGTTACGCAAACTCTGCTCAATGCTTCACGCAGCTCGGCGGCGAAGATTTTGCATTAGGCGGACTTCTTCGTCTTCGATGACATGCCGAACGGTTTGCCCGTTCTGCACGGCCCGGATTCGGCATTTCAGACTTCGTCGCACGGCTTTCTGGCATCCCACTTTCACGGTGAACAGTGTGATCAGGTCCAGGAAATCACCCATTGATAGCTCTGCTTCTGGAAACGCATACCCTATTTCGACGCGCGAAATCCGTATCATCAAGGCCAGACCCATTCTGCGAGGGCCGCTGCTAAGATCTTTCGGCGAGCAAGGACAGTCGGCTAAATAGTCGGATCTTCACGAAGAACGATGACAAGTTTCATCATCACAGTGTCTGCCTGCCAATCCCCCATGCGTAGCTTCGCGTTCGGAATAGCCAAGTTTTATCGAAACGGCGCGAGTTCGCGAAGCACTTCTTCGTAGATCTGGCGCAGCCTAGCAATTTCGGCTTCCGAAACGCCTTCCACGAGATCACGCTTCGGCAGGAATGGCTTCACATTATGTAGCGAATTATGCCAGCTCGACAGATGTTCAACGATGACCTTCGGTTGCTCAAACTGGTCAGCGGCGATATCGACCACTAAGTTGCCCGCCTGTACCCAAACATGAGTTGCAAGGTCGTCGCCGCGATCATCAAGAACAGTGCCGAGCATTCTGCGGAGTCTCTCGCTGCCAGCCTCTGCGAGTTCGAGCAGAACAAGATTGGCAGCGAAGTTACAACAGTTCTCGGGAAATCGTGGGAGCCACGTAATTCCGGCATTGCCACTCTTCGCTCTCTCAATTGTTGCTCGAAGGTTTCTTGCAATCTCGAGGATTAGGATAGACATCGTTTCGTTGAATAGCTCTCTGGTAAATTGATTCAAGCGGAAGTGATTTGCAGAATCGCATGGCATGGAATTCGGAATCCGTCATGCGGATCTCAATAGTTTAACTCGCCATTCACTCGCAGAACAGTCGTGAAAAAAGTTTAGCCTCAGGAGATCGCGTCCGACGCTTCGGTCGGCACCAATACGGATCGTCCCAGGAACCCGTGGCACGCAGTCTTGATTGATGACAGTCACAAAAAAAACGACCGTTGAATTAAACCGCTACGCGGGGGAGGAGCGAGTCGGAAAACGACGACTTGATGACACAATTCGCCAACTATGAGTCGTCCGATGGCGGTTTTAATCCGGTTCGCGGTCTGCTCAGCTTTCATGTTTGTTCCGGCCTGAAATTCGATCTCGAACCGCTCGCGTCTCAGAAGGCTCGACTAGGATTCAGCACACCGGAGTGATGGGAATTGCGTTGATTTCGCCGTTTGAAATTGTTCGGGTTTTTCTTAACGACACGCCGATGCACCCAGCCGCAGAAGACGACAAATAGAAGCTGTCAGGGTTGCAGAATGAAGTTCATGGATCACCAGGTGAGGAAGTGTGACGTTTAGTCCAGCATCCCGGTCTTGTGATGTGAATTCAATCGTCCGAATCGGAAGAATTTACTGTGCCGTAACTTCCCTGCGCCGTGCGCGTTGAAGTTCGAATGAATATTGTTCCCCCACGGGGTCAACAAGCACGGCTCCCCTGCTCGATTCGATTTACTGTGTGTTGTTACGCCATTAGCTCCTGGATGACTTTACCATGAACATCGGTCAGTCGAAATCGGCAGCCTTAGAACTTGAATGTCAGCCGTTCATGGATAATACCATCAAAGATGGAGCAGCGTCGCGTTCAAGTCGTGGACGTGGACCTGGTTCTCCGTGATGTTGTAACTGAAGTCGTCCGTCGCGCCATAGGATGTCCCTGAATTAACCCCCGCACCCGCCATGAATGAAATGAAACATCTCGGATGGTGATCACGACCGTAGTTGTCCTTCGTCAATGCTCCCTGACAATAAATGGTGCGACCGAATTCTCCGCCCCACACGATCAGCGTGTCCTGCATCAGCCTTAGGTTTAGGCACATTTGTTGCGTGTTGATATCAGGTTCAGTAAGTTCACGGATTGTTTTGTGAATTTTGCCACGATGGATTCCTGAGATCGTGAGGTTTCTGGAAATTTTCACAACAGGACGTTGATTGTCGAGTGCGCATGGCCGGAGTCATTTTTTTGCTGCCGGTGTATTTGCGGACAGCGTGGGAGCCCGACGATGAATCATCAAGTACGGATTATCGATGAACGGTGTTGTTCCTTCAAAACACCACAAGCCGAAGGTTTGATGTCCTTTTGCGAAGTCCATTTTGCAGACGCAGGGCTGGTTGTGTCACAACACGTTGATTGTAGATCCGACTCATCGTGAAGTCTTCGGGCTGGCCAACCAGATTTTGCACTGTCGTCCAGTGACGAACAAGACGGAAACGGTCGCCACAAAACGAAAGCGAGAGGATCGCGAGAGCCTTTTTGGGCTCGAAGGAGTCAAGTCCCGGCCGTCCGATCGGAAGATTGTGGACGTCTGTGACCGTGGTGGCGATACATTCCAATTCCTCGAACACGAAGTGAACGGCGGCCGCACGTTTGTGATTCGTTCCACGCACTCCCGAACTCCCGCACTCCCGTGCTCCAATGCTACCATGCCACCGTGCTCCCGTGCTCCCGTGCTCCCGTGCTCCCGTGCTCCCGTGCTATGCGTGCTATGCGTGCTGTGCCAGCAACTGATACTCCGACTCGACTGCTGCATGCCTTCGCTCGGATCCTGGACATTGCACGTGGCTGCGGCCAAGATGAAAAAGACCGTCAGAACACGGGTCGGCGGAAAGCGAGTGAGCAAGTCTGTGACGATTGATCTTAAATCACGCGGCGCTGTTCTGCATGTGAGCGCGGCTCCGATTCTGGTGTGCGCTCCGAGAGTCAGACGCGGTCAACATGGCAAGACACCGCTACCGATGTGGGGCGTTCGCGTGTGGGAACCGCATCCTCCGGAAGGCGTGGAATCGCTCGAATGGATTCTGCTGACGAATCATCCGTGCGAGACATCTGAAGCCGCTCATCAGGTGCAGCAGTGGTATGAATGCCGCTGGATTATTGAAGAATATCATAAAGGGCAGAAGACGCGTTGTGGTATCGAAGACCCTCGGATCAACTCGTCCGCTCGCCTGCAGCCGATGATCGCGATTCTGAGCGTGGTCGCTTTATCGCTACTGAACCTTCGCTACTGAGTCATCGTGAGCTGAGTCATCGCGAGGATGCGAAGTCGCGTCCTGCGACAGACCTGTTCTGTGCCGCGTACGTGGATTTGCTGAGCGGCTGGCGACACGGCGAGGCGCGTCCGGACTGGACGATCTACGACTTTTGCC